>Ga0233437_1001369_pt1 | contig 45017 bp, 44 predicted proteins | sample SI_122_August201_FD_182714 | JGI IMG/M metagenome (GOLD analysis project Ga0233437, IMG submission 182714) | Seawater microbial communities from Saanich Inlet, British Columbia, Canada - SI_122_August2016_200_MG | ecosystem: Environmental > Aquatic > Marine > Inlet | place: Canada: British... | reverse complement strand
CAGGTGAAAAACTTTATGAAGAACTGGCTTTTGATGGTGAAATCTTTTCAAAGACTGACCATGGCAAGATCATGATTCTCAACAACGGTGGATCAAGGTATGAGGACTGGGCTCATCTACAAGCTGATATTAATAAGCTTGTTAAGCTTGGTGTGACCTTTGATTCAGCCAGAATCAAACAGTCGCTTATGCGAATTATTCCTGAATACAAACCATCAGATAGTGGTTTCCTTGATCAGCCCAAGATTTCAGAGGATCATACTTTTACGGCGTAATCAGGCGTTTTGAATCATATTGAATTAAAAGGCTAAACCCTGAGGAGTGTTCCTCCTCTGACCCAGCCCAAGTAACAATACCAAGTCTCAGTGGTAATTGCTGAAGCTTATAATTAGCTCCAACACTCAATCTATAATCAGAGTAAACCTCCAGTTGATCAAGTTCAATTCGCTGGTTCATCAGGTCTGGCGACAATTGAGATATTTTTACCCATTTCTCTGAGTAACCTGATAAAGAAATTTGATATCGTTTGTCGGTGAAGAAGGTTGCGTCAAAGTAATACAGGTTTTTCATTCCGGGCGTGTATTCAAAAAGGGGATAATTGCCAAAAGTTGTCGTTGTGAAAGGTCCAGGATGCTGTCCAAAGTTTGGATTAGCCAACGAGAAACCCCAGTTCAATAAATTGCTCTGGCCAAGCGCATTGATTTCATTTGCAGCAGAGACGCTTAACAATATTGCATCGCTAGAGACTTCCCTGTCAACGGCATCGATTTGGAATTCATCGATATACAAATTAATTGCGACTTGGTTAGACTTTTTGCTCCATTCAAAAAATAATTTGATCAAACTATTATCTGAATCTCCTGAGAAACCAGGATAGTAGTCAGCCACACTGTCATGAGAATTGAGCGAGTAAGGTATAAAGGGATTGAGTCGTTTAAGGTCGACCCCCAGATTATCACCTGTTAAAATAAAATACTCGCCAGCACCAATTGAAAAACTTGAGAATATTCTACTCAAATGGTGATAGGACACACTCCGTCTGAATATTTGATTACCTTGTTTCTCAGCCGGGAGAATCTGATAAACATGTCTGAAACTCCATTTTTTCCACTGATAATCCCATCCTATCCCATCTGCAAACGCAGGGTAATTAAATATGGAGGGTCGTAAATGACTACTGAGCATATTATCACGGCCAAGATGGATTGTCAAATTGTCAGCCGCATACTTAACTACGCTTTGTTGAAATCGCCCCGTTGACAATGGAAAATCTGGTCTCGAAAATTTTGTCCCGATGAGTTCATGGGGCTGATTGGTTAGTTCCAGGGCACCAGCAAATGAAATCCTATCAGATATTTTGAAACCACCTAGAATCCAAAAATCTGAATATAGCTTATCGCGATCAAAATCAGGATTGGAATTGGTTATGAGACTGGGTGTTAGTTGATTCATCCCATAGGAATAGTAAATATCCCAATAGGTATCTTCTTGAGTCTCAGCGATAGCAATTGAAAAAATGCTAATATAGAGAAGCAAATATGAAAGCACAAATCGCATCATTTAATAATTAACCCTATCCCAACTTAAAAGTTTTGAACTATATCAATATTGCCAAACTAAACTGCAAGTGGAATGCTTACAATCAAATACTGACCTTATCGAAGTATGGACAGTGAATTGTGTTGTTAACCCCCGACTTAAGTCGGGGGTTAGAGAAACATATTATTATTTGAACGTAATTTGGGTGGTAAGCTCGATAAATGCTCTGCTGTAATCCAGGCTTCCTTCAGTTTTCTGGGTATAAAGACGATAGGTTGGAGCCAGAGAAACAGCTCCCTTATCTGATTTATGTAATGTATAGGTATACGATATCCACATAAAACTGGTATTAGTTGGTTCTAAACTGTCATCATCTGGAATATATGCAGCAATATCATACCAGGCTGTCAGGGCACCCGGCCCCAGCATTCCCACAAGTTTTGCACGAGCGATCCAACCGGTATAGGCATCGGTATCGTCGGCTTTCTGACTGGTCATCCCAAAAAAACTGGAGGCACCAAACCCAGCGACCTTGGGTAATGCCATACCAGCCCCATATGTCATGGGAGCAGGATCTCCTGCATCAGCGATGGTCATCAAAAACTGAGGTGTCACTTTGATTCCGCCCAATGCAAGTGCGTAGCTGGCATCAAGACTATATTGATCTGTTGTAGTGAGACTATCGATGACATCGCCTTCTGAGGAAACTTTGACACCATCATTATTATCCACTAGTACTTTCAGGTCAAATTTGCCACCGGCCAACCCGTAATTAAAGTCAAATCCAGGGGCGGCGGCATTGTTAAAAAGCAACCAGGGAATGTTGCCCATCTTGCCAGGGTAAAAGTGCATGTCATATAATGGATTATGAGGAACGGGGATAATACCAGCCGCCCATCCATAGGCTTTGCTTTGGTGTCCAAAATAAACTTCCATAAAGCTCAGGGTTGAGCGGCCTGCGCTGGCTAAACTCACTCCAGCAAGAGGCAAATCACCAGTACCAAATTTTGCAAAGTTCGCTGCACCATTATAGCCTAGTTTGGTTTTGAAAAAGTAACCATCGCCAATGTCAGCAGCGACATTCAGACGTGCACGGTAGAAGTAATAGACATTGTCGCTTCTATTTCCGTAAGAGCCCTGATCAACAATATCCAGACGTGGACGAACGCGGGCATCTCCAGTGATGGTGATATCAGCATAAGCGCCAGTAAAAATTAGTGTGAGAAGAAATACTGTGGTAAAAAGTTTTTTCATATCTTAGCTCCTGTTCAATTTCTATGATTCCCTTCCCCCTCCTTCAAATATGCTTAGCATAGGGTTCGCGTCAGGAGGAATCGCTGAATGAGGTGCAATGCCTGTGCCATGATTGATCATCGTAGACTCTTCTTTTGCTCAATGCCTAAATTTTAATGAAATTTTTATGATCGTTTTGAAAGTTCTGGAAATGTGTCTAGTAGAATGGAAATGTATTCATAGAGGCTTGGGGGGAGTGCGATAGAGGTAAGGTCACCGAGTATGATTGAGACCGGAGGGATCGAGCATGTATCGAGGTGCCTGGTCCTACCCTTCTCGATACACCCTTCGGGCACTCGATGTCCGAGACGAGAAAGGTCACCGGGTGTCCCGACACCCCGTGTCGGGATGTATCGAGGTGTCCAATCCCCTCCTACGAAACACTTTCTTAGATAATACAGGTAAATCTTTGAGTCTACCCTCAATCAAAGCCTGTTTCTTTTTTCGGCTCCATGATTGAATTTGTTTCTCTCGATAAAATGCAACATCGATTCTATCAAATTCCTCTGAATAAATGAGCTTAATCGGCAATCGGCGTTTTGTGTACTTTGATCCCTCCCCTGCTTCATGTTGTTGTAATCGTCTCTCCAAATCAGTTGTGCTACCGGTGTAATATGATCCATCAGAACATTCGAGGATGTAGACATATCCTGTCTTCATTTTTTACTCCAAGATTTTTTAGTGGTTGATTCAACTTAGTACCTTGATTGGATATTGCAAGGGATGCTAATATTTAGGGAGTGGTACTGATCATCTCGATACTATTTGAGCAGAGCTCAAATCACTCGATGACCGGTCAGGGGGTACTATCACCGAGGCATTGAATGTCCGAGTCACGAAAGGACACCGAGTGTTATTGATAACCGGAGGGTTCAATAATGTATCGAGGTGCGGAAACAAAGAAGCACCCCAAAAGGGGTGCCTCAGTAAGTAATTATTTTTAGGTGGAAATTAAAGAATCAGCTATTCTTCTTTTTCTTCTGATTTTCATCCCAGGCCAATACAACCGGACTGGCTACAAATATTGAAGAATAGGTACCCACCACGAGACCAACCGTCAATGCAAAAGCGAAAGGCTTGATAACTTCACCACCAAAGAAAAGCAAAATCAGGACAACTGTGAGAGTAGTAAGCGACGTGATCACTGTACGATTCAGGGTCTGATTTAAACTCAAATTAATGACTGATAGGAAACTATCATGACGTTTCTCTTTGGCATTCTCGCGGACACGATCAAAAACAACAATGGTGTCATTCAACGAATAACCCACAATGAAGAGAAAGGCTGCCAATACTGAAAGTGATATCTCCATATTCAATAAGGAAAATAGCCCTAATGTAATAAGTATGTCGTGTGTCAAGGCCACCAGAGCACCAATGGCATACATAAACTGGAACCGGATTGAGATATAGATTACAATTCCGGCCATGGCAATCAGCACAGCTGAGATCATATCACCCCTGAGTTCCTTACCAATTTTGGGACCTACAGTTTCAAGGCGGCGAATTTCATAGCTGTCACCGTGGATGGAAGCAAGAGCTTCGCGAATAGTATTGACCTGTTCTTCACTTTGCGTAGCGGTTTTCACATGGATCAGAAATTCATCTTCGTTTCCAAACCCACGAATCATGGCATCACCATAACCGATTTCGGTTAGTGCTTCACGGACAGATTCTACTGAAGTTGATTCAGTGAACAGAACCTGAATTTCCGTGCCACCCTCAAAATCAATACTATAAAGTGGACCACCATGGAGCACAATACTCACCAGGCCGGCGAGAATAATCGCGCCTGATATCATCCCGGCAATTTTTCTTTTACCAAGGAAATCAATATTTACATTTTTAATTAATTCAAACATGTCAAAATCCTCAGATACTCAACTTGGTCATGGTTTTACGCTCGGTCATGACCATGAAAATAGTGCGTGTAATAAAAATAGCTGTAATCATTGAGGACAGAATACCCCAGAACAAGGTGGTGGCAAAACCTTTGACGGTTCCACTACCAAATTGCCATAATACTCCGGCCGCCAGGATGGTTGTCAAGTTGGCATCCACAATGGTTGTCAGAGCTCTATTGAACCCATCATCAATTGATTTCTTAACTGTTTTGGCATTGCGCAGTTCTTCACGAATTCTCTCAAAAATGAGCACATTGGCATCCACAGCCATACCTACAGTAAGTATCAATCCAGCAATACCAGGTAAGGTGAGGGTGGCATTCAGAGTGGAGAGAATCGCCAAAGTAAATCCAAGATTCAGGAATAACGCAACATCTGCAATCAGCCCAGCACCCCTATAATAGATTGCCATAAAAATTATGACCAGGATAAAGCCAAATACGATGGAATTTGTACCTGCGGCTACAGAATCTGCACCCAGAGAGGCACCTATGGTACGTTCTTCTTCAATAACCATGGGAGCAGGTAATGCACCTGCACGAAGAACAACGGCCAGTTTTTTAGCATCTTGAAGATCATTCATGCCTTCAATCTGTGTCCGACCATCGGCAATTTTATCACGGATTACACCTGCCATATGGACGTTACCATCCATGACGATGGCGATACGTTTACCCACATTACCAGCAGTAATTTTGGTCCATTCTCGGGAACCCTCGTCATTCATTGAGAGATGCACGACGAATTCCGCACCGGAAAACCCACCTAAGGATTCGCGGGCATCAGTCACAACGTCACCTGTCAGTTCAGCTGTCCCCTTCATAAGGTACAAGGCTCTGTGCATGCGACCATCACCAGTGATATCACGTGGTGAGACACCCCAGGCCAGTTTGCTATCTGAAGATATAGCAGCTGCTATACCTGGTTTCTCAAGCTTGCGCTTGATGGAGCGTACATTTTCTTCAGGGACCCAGATGGTATTGCTACCTACGTTAATTAGGGATGAGAAAGGACGACCTACATCACCTGTACCTGTAATACTTAAAGAATCACCTTCTTCACCAGAGAGGATATCAGCCAAACTGGGAGCAGTTTCAGTAGCAATTGTATCAGCTTCCACAACTTCATCTGCTGTTTCATCGGGAACTTCTTCACCCATGTCAGCAGCCCAGGCTTTGTCAATATTGCGAATGACCTCATCCAATAACTGAGGATCCTCCTGAACCAGAACAAATTCAAGCAAGGCTGTGGCTTGAATCAGTTCACGTGCTTGAGCCTGATTTGTAATACCAGCGAGCTCAACAACAATTCTCCAAGCACCTTTACGCTGGATGGTTGGCTCGGAAACACCAAACTGATCGACGCGATTACGGATAATCTCTTCAGCACGATCCACAGCATCTTTGGCATCAGCTTCGAGAGCATCCATAACATCGGCGTTAGGACCTTTTTCATAAACGGGGAAATAGCGTGCAAGCCGGATGTTGGTTGCATCCACATTCTTGGCAAAGGTCGGGAAAAATTCTGTTTCATTGTTTTGAGCTTCTTCCAGGCTGTTGGAAATCAAGGCGTCTATCTCTGCATCGCCATCTTCAACGCGGGTTTTAATCAGCTCTTCTAAATCGACTTCAAGGACAACATGCATACCGCCCTGGAGATCCAACCCTTGATGAATAATGTTTTTACGTATTTCATCCATCTCACCGCTCTCAATGAGGGCTTGTTTTTGGGTCTCATCCATTGTGTAATAGCTAATGGTATCTTTCAGCATGTAGGCTGCGCTACCGATAAGGAGAACAACCAGAAAGACACGCATCCGCAAAGGTCCAGACATAAGGATCAATCCTTTTTCATTTTTTCATATTTCCCACAATCAACGCAGGAATAAATTCTTTTCAAGGAAGCTCATTAACCGTATTAGGACCAATATCCCTGTGTCATCCTGAGCCTGTCGAAGGAGACACTACGCCCCGATTTAGCGCGGCAATATAAAGGTGGGTATATGTTCTCCAAAGATTTATTAGATGCAAAAGTTGGGATGTTTGAAGGTTGGGAAGTTGTAGGCTTAGAGGGTTTCGATGTTGGAAGAAAAATCGTAGTGATTAGTTTGCACGATATTATTAATGGAGTAGTATGAAACTGAATCCTCACAAAAAGTATAAAATCATTCTAGTAGCTGGTGCACGACCAAACTTTATGAAAATTGCTCCACTTATGCACGCATTGGAAAATCACCCTACTCTTGAAGCCATCTTAGTACATACTGGTCAACACTATGATGAAAAAATGTCTCATTCTTTTTTTGAACAGCTGAATATCCCTAAGCCCCATATAAATCTTGAAGTAGGCTCAGGAAGTCATGCGGTGCAAACAGCTCGAATTATGGAAAATTTTGAGCAAGTGTGTTTTTCAGAGATGCCTGATATGGTATTGGTCGTAGGTGATGTGAATTCCACAGCCGCTTGCAGTCTGGTAGCCTCAAAACTTCATATTAAAGTTTGTCATTACGAAGCTGGTCTACGCAGTCGAGATAGAGATATGCCGGAAGAAATAAATCGCCTGGTAACTGATGCAATTACTGATCTTTTTATCACAACTTCAGCTGATGCATCAGACAATTTGATATCTGAAGGTACTCCTTCAGACAATATTCACATGCTTGGTAACCTCATGATCGATAGTTTAGTCAGTCATCTTGAAGCTGCTTCAACTCAAAAGTTAATACTTCAGGATATTTCCGGCACCCCACTAGATTTGTCATGGAAATCAGAAACTATGCCCTATGCCGTCATGACTTTTCATCGTCCTTCCAATGTTGATGTTAAAAGCACTCTAAATGTCCTTGTTGAGGAATGGTTGAAAATTGCCAAGCTTATGCCGATTATCTTCCCAATTCACCCTCGAACATTTGGCAGGTTAGAAAAGTTTCAACTACTGGAAAAATTGACTTCTTCGCCAAATATATATCTTGCTGGCCCATTGGCTTATCTGGATTTTCTGAAATTAGTAAGTGAGTCTGCTCTTGTCATTACAGATTCCGGAGGTATTCAAGAGGAAACCACTTATTTGAAGATTCCTTGTTTGACGGTACGTCCCAGTACAGAAAGACCCATAACAATTTGGGAAGGCAGTAATCAGCTTACCATTGCTGAAGAGATATATACAAAATCAAAGCAGGTTGCTCAAATATCCAAAGCTGATTACAATATTCCTAGATTCTGGGATGGTCAGGCTGCTACACGAATTATTGAAATGCTTGAAACTTTTGCAATAAATCAGGAACAGTAATATTCTTACTTTTTTGGGTAACAGAATTTTTAATATCTTTTAATGTGTATGTATAAACTGTATTGGAACAATGGGAAGTCATAGAAACCTATAAAATTATTGATCTTTGGAATGATTATTAATCCATTTCGCCCCTTGGCCCGGCTACACTCTTCGAGATACGCCGCGGTCATTCCAACAACAAGTTGTCAGAATGAAAAAACCCTTATAAAACAATGGAATGACGTTGCTTTTAGGGGGCTAGAAGTGTATTATTTACGCGTTATCGAGAACTATATGACCTCGATGGGGGTATCTCGAGATCAATTATTAAAATTGGGTCAACCTGACCTTAAGAAAATGAAGAACTTTGGAGGAAACATGAAACGTTTTTCTTTACTATTTATCCTGGTATTTGCTGTCGCTGCTTTCGGTCAGGAAGCTGTGGAAGCACCTGCTGAAGACATGATGGTGGTTGATACCGCAGCTGTTGACACCATGGCCATGGACGAAATGCTCATGACTGACACTACTGCCGTTGAAGAGGCTGTTTTGGAAGAAGATGCTGGGGATGCTTTAGAAGCTATGCTTGCTGAAGAAGGTACCATGGAAACTGAGGTAACAAGTGGATCTGCAATGATTGGATACACTATTGGTTTAGATTTTGGTTATCCTTTGTACATGCATGGAGGTCTTGGAGAATCATACGATACTGCTGGTCCCGCATTTGGATTAGTTGTTAACTCACCTTTTGGTGTAGCTATTGGTCCTTTTGAGATTGGTTTTGGCGCTCAAGTCGGTATGTATAGTTTCACTAATTCGGACTCGGATGTTGAGCTATCTGGAATTTTCGCGCTGGCAACAGCAAACACCGCCTTGTTGGAAACAGCCCAAGGCGCTGTCTCTACACAAATTGGAGCTGGTTATTTTGGTGCAAGCGTTGGAGTTACAGCCGGAGTAGCATTTGATTATGCATTGCCCGGAATGCCATTAGTTATAAGACCATATGCTAGAATGAACGCCACATTGGACAGTGGGGCTGAAGTCTCAAACACTGATGAAAATGCGGCATACTCATGGCTCAATGGTGGCATCATGCTATCCTATGACATAAGCACTCTTTTCTAGTTTAGACTGCACTTAATTGATCAAAAGCCCTGCTATTTAGTGGGGCTTTTTTTTATAATATTTACGTACCTCTAGAGCAATGTTTTTGATTGGTACAAAGTCAAGTAAAATCACTATACTAAACCCTTGCTAAATCTCCTACAATTCAATTATTCATTTGTGGGATCAATGATATTAGAAGAACATAACTGAAATACTGGATGTAACTCGTTTAAAAGTATTGAGTATATGTTTTTGATTCATTCAGCTCAATGGTTTGTAGGTGTAATCCCCCCTAAAAACAGTGCCATTGATAAACAGAGAGAATCAGTTAAACTTGAAACTGATAAAGGCGAACTATCAATGCGCAAGAGTCGTTATACAGAAAGCCAGATCATCCGGATCCTGAAGGAAGTTGAAGGTAGCCGTGCTGTTTAAGAGGTCTGCCGCGAATATGGTGTAGCTGATGCCATATACTACAACTGGAAATCTAAGTCCGGAGGCAAGGAAGCTTCTGATATTCGGAAACTTAAAGAGTTAGAAGATGAAAATCGTCGTTTGAAGCGATTATATGCCAATCTGAGCCTCGAACATGATGCATTGAAGGATGTTGATCGCAAAAAAGCTCTAAAGCCGGTTGAGAAGCATCCTATGGTTGAATATCTGATAAATGAGCATGAACTGAGTGAATTAGCAGCCTGGCGTGTCATGGCCATATCTCATACATCATTTAGCTATTCACCTGACCTCACAATGGATATACCTGTGATCGATGCACTTATTTAACTGGCAGAAGATAAGCCGACATATGGTTTTGGTCTTATGTATGATATGATCAAGAGACAGGGTAAGCCCTAGAATCATAAGCACGTGTATCGAGTCTATAAATTATTGAGGCTAAATCTTAGGCGGAAATACAAAAGACGTTTGCCAACTCGTAACCCAGAGCCATTATCTGTTCCTGAGAGAATCAACCAGTCTTGGTCCATGGATTTCCTGTGTGACTCACTATTGATGGTAGAAAGTTCAGGACCTCTAATGTGGCTGATGATTTTAATCGAGAGGTCCTTGCCATTGAGGTTGATCTTAGTCTTCCCTGCTGCAAGAGTGATTCGTGTTTTGGGTCGTATAGCACTAGAACGAGGTTATCCCAGAAAGATTCGTTCAGACAACGGGCCAGAGTTTATCTCGATATCATTCGCTGATTGGTCAGAAGACCATGGGGTTATACTGGACTTTATTGTACCATGGAAGCCGACACAAAATTCATTTATAGAATGATTCAAGAGAACCTATCGAACTGAGGTTCTGGATATGTATGTTTTTCAATTGTTATCTGAGGTTAAAGAGATCACTAATAAGTGGATTATTGAATACAATGAAGAAAGACCTCATACTTCTCTGGATAAATTAACTCCTAGAGAATATGGGTTGAATAATACTGCTGAAAGCTCTAATGTCTACTGGTACTAAAGTGGGTGGGATTACAGATTACAGTTACAATCACAAGGCTGTGGCTTGCTCAATTTTCTGCTTATAAATGATGTAGAAAAGAGTTAGGGATAAAAGAATGAATATTCCGAACAGCCACTGAAATGCAGGTGATAGGGGAGCAATGAAGTAGATTGTGATAATACTGATGATGAGCTGCACGATACCATAGATGGCGGCAACAAAAATATGGGAATATCCTAATCTACTAGTCATATCCTGGTAAAGATGCGAGCGATGGGCCTGGAAAATATTCTCTTTTTTAAAAAGACGGTGGAAAATGGTCAGGACTGAATCCACTCCATAGACCGAGAGAATGAGGATGTAGAGAAAAGTCTGATCACGGTGCATAAAACAAATGAGGAGGAAGGCTAAAATATAGGCTAAAGTAACACTACCGACATCACCGCAAAATGCCAAAGCCCTTTTCCTAACATTTTGGAATCCGAAGATGATCAGACTGAGCATGATGATTTGGATAAGCCCTAAAAAACTGGAATCATCTGCAAGAATCCAAAGAGGAATAAGGATTGCTGCACCATAAAAAACGGTAATACCATTGATACCATCCATAAAATTGAAAGCATTAATCCAGCCGATGGTCAAAACATAAGCTAAAAGAAGAAGGGGAATCGAATAGGTAAATAGATTCACGTCGACATATATTAAAGTGACAGCAATAAGGTGAACCAAAAATCGAAGTATGTTTCTAACACCTTTGACATCATCCCAAAACGAGACAAGACCGATGAGCAATAAGCCGATTATGAAGTAATTGTAAGAAAACTGATCAAAAAGAAGATAGAATAAAACAGATACTGGAAAAAGTATTCCGGCACCTCTCACCGTGATGTAATTATGAGAAGAACGATCGTTAGGTTGGTCAATGATGTTTAGCTTATCTGCTATTATTAAATATGCCCAAGCAACTAGAGAGAGCAGAACAAACACAGTGATGTAGGTCATTCAGAAAAACTCTGAAAGGTTCTAATCATCCCTTCTTTAGATTCAAAGGGTAAACAGCTAATTTTTAAGGCCTTTTTGATCTTTTGATTAGAAACGATATAGGATTCTGTCATTTTTTTCAATCGTTCCGAATTAATTGGTAAGTGGAACAGGTCTCCGGTTTTAGCTACCAGATTAATGTACCCTTTAGGTATTACTAGGCTTCTGTTTTGCTTGCCCAGGCTTTGATAGATCAGCTCGACCAGTTCTGAAGTTGATAGGGGTTTGTCATCACAAATGTTGTATATCCCCGTTTCGGCATCCGATTCAAGAATCTGTCGGACGATATAAATCAGATTGTCAATGGAACAAAAGGAACGAAGATTTTGATAGGCCAACAAAGGATATGGTAAGCCTCTTTTAATAAAAGAATAGAGCAGATTTAGATTGCCTTTATTCCCCGCACCGTGAATCATAGAGGGACGAAAGATATATACTTTTTTATTTGAGGGAAGAGGCTTTGATAGAATATATTTCTCTGCTGCTAACTTGGATCGGCCATAGGCTGTCCGGGGATTGGGTACGACCTTCTCTGATAAGAACTCTCCTACAACCGAATCTGCAACAGCCTTTACCGAAGAAAATAAGATGAACTTTTCAGCATTGGATGCACAGAAATAGTCAAATATTTTTTGAGTCAGGCCAAGATTCACATCGAAATAATCCTGCTCTGAACTTGTATTTTTTGTGTCATGAGCCTTTCCAGCAAGATGGATGATACAATGCAAGTTTTGAATCTTACCTAGTGAATCCCATTTAACATATTTAGTTTTTTTATTTGGGTCTCGAAAAACATCCAATCCAATAATATTATCATCTTTGGAAAGAGCAGTATATAAATTGGTCCCAACAAATCCATTTATTCCCGTAATAAGAATCTTTTTTAACTCCATCTAAACCTATCCATTTATTTTCGAACAAGACTTGCATTACAATACCAGTTATATGTGCTTCGTATACCTTCTTCCAAGCTGATGCTGTGTTTCCAGCCCATAGCATGAAGACGAGACACATCCAGCAACTTGCGTAGCGTACCATCGGGTTTGGAGGTATCAAAGGTCAAATCTCCTTCAAAGCCCACCACCCTTGTAATCAAACGCGCTACATCAGCAACAGCTATATCATCACCTGTACCGATATTGATGTGACTCAGCTTATAGTCGTCATACAGCACTTTGCCTCCAACGTTCTGAAGAATATAGACACAGGCATCAGCCATATCATCTACGTGGAGAAATTCCCGCATGGGCTTTCCGGACCCCCATACTTCTATCGCAGGGTCTTTGTTGATCTTTGCTTCATGTGCCTTTCGAATTAGGGCTGGAAGCACATGTGAGTTTTGTAAATCAAAATTATCATTGAAGCCATATAAGTTTGTAGGCATAACTGAAATAAAATTATCGCCGTATTGTCTGTAATAACTCTCACACATCTTTATCCCTGCAATTTTAGCAATTGCGTAAGGTTCATTTGTTGGTTCAAGTACATTAGTTAGAAGATATTCCTCTTTCATGGGCTGATCAGCATGTTTGGGATAAATACAGGAGGACCCCAGAAATAAAAGTTTTTTAACCCCAACCTCATGTGCCGCATGAATTAAATTATTCTGAATCATCAAGTTTTCGTACAGAAATTGACCGCGATAAATATTATTTGCCTGAATTCCACCTACTTTCGCCGCTGAGTCGATCACATATTCAGGTTTCATCGCCATGAACAGTGTTTCCACATCATTTTGTCGCGTTAAGTCAACTTCTGGATATGAACTAGTTACGATATTGTTATATCCCTTGCTTTCAAGATTTCTTTTAATGGCAGAACCAACCATACCATCGTGCCCAGCAATGTATATTTTTGAATCTAAGTTCATCATGTCTCCCTGAGAATCGTAGCTATGCTTTTGGGGGTGTTCCTATTCTATCCCTGTGAGCGCATTTTAATTTTTTGGTAATCAGACGCCATCATGATCTCCACAAGACGCTTGAAAGTTGTCTTGGGTTCCCACCCTAGCTCAGTTTTTGCCTTTGTTGGATCACCAAGCAGAAGGTCAACTTCAGTGGGTCGAAAATATCTAGCATTTACTCGAACGACAGGATCACTCCCCCGCTTTTGCACAAATTTCTGGATGATATCTTTATCAGAATCATTCAAATGATCCATATCTTGAATATTGATGGGGTTTATTCGTCCAACCTCAGCAACACCTGAACCTTCCCATCTGACTGTGAGTCCTAAATAGGTAAAAGATAAAGCTACAAATTCTTTGATGGAATGTGCTTCATTTGTTGCAAGAACATAATCATCTGCATTTTCTGTCTGTAGCATTCGCCACATGCCCTCGACATATTCTGGGGCATACCCCCAATCACGTTTTGCCTCTAAATTTCCCAACTCCAAGCAATCCAGTCTTCCAAGCACTAATTTAGGAATAGCAGTGGTGATTTTGCGGGTGACAAAGGTCTTACCTCTCCTTTCAGATTCATGGTTAAATAGAATCCCATTGCTGGCAAAAATATCATATGCTTCTCGATAGTTTTTAACAACCCAAAATGCATACAGTTTGGCTGCTGCATAGGGGGACCTTGGGTAAAACGGAGTGCGTTCAGTCTGCGGTATTTCCTGTACCTTTCCATATAGTTCTGAAGTTGATGCCTGATAAAATTTTGTATCAACACCAGTTTCTCTAATTGCATCCAAAAAGCGTAGAGTTCCGACGCCCACTACTTCTGCAGTATACTCTGGAACTTCAAAGGATACCTGGACATGAGACTGTGCAGCAAGGTTATATATTTCCACTGGATTTACTTTTTCAATGATACGATTCAAATTTGACGAATCTGTCATATCACCATAGTGTAGGAACAGTTTCTGGTTTAAAATTTCAGGATTTTTATAGAGATGGTCAATCCTAAAGGTGTTAAAACTGGACGCCCTCCGAATTATTCCATGAACTTCATACCCCTTTTCCAACAATAATTCTGTTAGATAAGATCCATCTTGTCCTGTGATTCCAGTAATCAATGCTTTCTTTGACATTCCCTACCTCTAAAATAATTTTGGTGATTTCTTTGCCATTAAGAATTGGGGCAATTTAACCATGACCTTGATAATTGGGATTAATAGCCAATTGGTATAACCCATTCCTTTTGCTGTGATTGCTACATTTTTAAACGCGATAAGAATATTTTTTAAAGAGCCTGTGCTGGTCCCCCCCTGCTCCATGTTTAAATAGAGACCCGGTATAACCTTGATCTGATAGTTTTTCTTACCCAGCAAAAGCATCCAGTAGGAGTCGGCACCTACGGTTCCCTTCTTTAGATCAAAATAACCTACTTCTTTATATATATTTTTTGATAGAAATAGTGAAAAATGAGGAGGGAATACACCCCACCTAATAAGCAAAGGATTCACTTTGCGAGGCATCCATTCACGAATGACCGTACCATCACTTGTAAAGAAGCGGGCTCCAATACAATACCCATCAAGTAGATGCATAGTTATTTCCTTGTATACAATCTCAAATGTTTTTTTATTATCTAGAAAATCATCCGCCCCCATGAGATAGATATAATCTCCGGTGGCTGCATTTAGCCCCTTATTCAAGGCATCAAATAGCCCTTGATCCGATTCAACGATGAGAGTATCAATAATTGAAGCAAATTCTTCATATGTATCATGGACTTGCTTCTCTTTGGATCCACCATCAACCACAATCAGCTCAAAATCCGTAATGGATTGAGCCTGCAAACTTTTCAAGGCGCGTTCAATTCGATTGTCATTATAGTTAGGAATAATGACTGAAATTTTTTGAGTCATCTATTTCCCATCAGCACTCTCTATCCATCGATAGGTTTGCGCTAAACCTTCTTTCAGGGTCACTTTTGGCGTCCATCCAATATGAGTTTGAGCAATGGAGTAGTCTGCATAACGCCCCTTGTCACCTTCGGGTTTTGTCGTGTCATAGGAGACTTTAAGTGATTTTCCTGATACTTCTATGATGGTTTCAATCAATTGACGGATGGAAGTGCATACTCCGGGACCGACCTGCATGAATTCAGGAAGATCATCTCTTCCAACACAGTTCACCAAAGCATTTACTATATCATCTACATGAATAAACGCCCTTCCCTGGTTCCCTGACCCCCAGACACTTATTGTATCTCCTTCATCTGCATCTATCACTCTTTTCATTAATGAAGGAATCACCTGAGTGCGTTCACCTGTGAATTCACAATTTGGGCCGTAAACATTGTGAAGCATTAATGTTGACACTGCCTTACCTGAACTTTGTTTCAAATACTTTAGTTCGAGTTGTCCAACTAACTTACTCCAACCATAGGCGGATTCCGGATTGGCAGGAAACAACATGTGTTCCTGTAACTCTGAGTCCAAACCCTGCTGCAGCTCAAGAGGAAAGCTACAGGCAGTACCCACATAAATAATCTGCTTCGCTTGTGAATCAGAGAATGATTTAAATACAGCTGTGTTTATCAGGTTATTCACGCGAAAGATCTCGTATTCATTACTGAACACATAGCCAATACCTGCAACAATATCAGCGAGATGGATCACCGTTTCCACAGCATCGAATATCTCGACTAGTTTCGTTGCAAATGATAGATCTGATAAATCGATCTGATAAAAGTCCTTCTCTACATCGATGAGTGATGCTCCATTCACCTCCAGATGGGACATTTTTCCGCGCCATAAATTATCAATCACTACAATTTGATGTCCTTGCTTCACCAAGCTCTTCACGAGAGCTGACCCAATCATTCCTGCTCCACCCGTTACACAAACATTCATTTCTTGTACTCTTTCTATAGATCTATGATTATTTATTTATATTCTGAATAAGATATCTATGTTTACCACGCTCGGTACGTGGGATATTATTTACATATTTTACATTAATTGTGATTTTCATATTTAATTTCATATTTAATTTTTTGATCATATTATTTTCATCAAAAGCACCATCCTTTGACAAGACGATAAAAAGGTCAACAAACCCAGGTTGATGTTGCTGAAACTGGTATTGCTCTAATCCAATAAATGTATTATCATGCATATTAATTGCAGCAATTGATATTGGAGTATTGTTTATGTCTAGCATAAAATCTTGCGCTCGACCATCAATTCCAATTATCTCATTACCCTTCTTATTTACAAAATCATTTGTATTATATCTCAAAAAAGGCATTGCTAAATCATTGAAACTTGTTGATATCACTTCATTATTAATAATTTCAACAAACCCATACTGAAATACAAATTCAAATCTTTTGTTGTTAAAATACTCCAAGCCTAATACTGTATGTTCTGTATTTCCATATAGATCACATATTGGCACTTTAAAAATATCGCTTACAATTTGCTTTTGCTCCATGGTAAATGTTTCAGAACTGGCAAGAATCCCTTTTAAATTATTCATGCATATGTTTATCCCTGAATTATTTATGTACTTTGCGAGTAATAATATTGAAGATGGATAAACATGCATCATATCAGGATTAAATGATTCGATTAATTTGATATATTTATCAAAATTTTTATTAGATAACATATAAGAGGATAATACTAGGTTATTCCCAATATGCTCATACAATTTGTTATTGTATGGTTTATTACCTCTAATTATGATTTTCTTATATTTTCTACTATTACTGATACCAATCTTACTAATAGCATAATCTACAAAAGCAGATTCCAACAGTGCATCTGCCGAAGACTTATAAAATATTAATGCATCTCCAGTACTACCCCCAGTTGTTTTCACCAATAGTTTTTTCTTAGAATATTGTTTTGATATTAAATCATCGGTGTTATCAATAATCTCTTTTTTTGATATTATTGGTATTTTTAAAAATTCGTTAAACGAGTTTATGTGGGGATTAATAGAATTCTTGTCAAAAGTACTTTTGTAGTAGGGCACATTATTGTAACAATATAATACTATATCTTTGAGTCTTTTTAATTGATATTCTTTCTTCTTCTCATCAGACCATCCTTCAGAGGTCGACAAAAAGTTGATAAAACGCCTATATCTTGGACCAAGTTTATACCAATTAGGTATATAATTATTAATTGCATGATATTGTTTCTTAATTAAATACATTTAATTATTTTCCATAAATGTTGTGCATTCCTTTCAATGCCATATCACCCATAAAAATAAAATCAGTTCCAAACGCAATGACGTTATAACCTTCATTGATTTTTTCTACAATTTTGTTATAATCGGAATTAACAACATGAAATCCCATAGGTTTATTAGCCAACTCAGATACTTGCTTATAGTTTTTTAGATATTGTATGAAATCAAGATTGTTAAAGTCTCCTGGAACTCCCAGGGATCCAGTTAGATCATATGGTCCAATTATAGTTCCATCTATCCCATTAACTGACAAAATTGATTTCAGGTTGTTTATGCCCTCAAAGTGCTCAATCTGAGCGATTACTATAAGATCATTTACTTCTTTTTTATATTCCTCAAATCTATAACCATATCCTTGAGCTCGCGCAAGGCCAACTCCTCTGGAACCATCGGGAGGATACTTTGCGTACTTAATAGCTTTTTCTGCTTCTACTCGACTATTAACCATAGGAACAATAATTCCATCTGCACCTGCATCCAAAACTCGCTTAATTACTACCTCTTCATTTTTACTCACTCGAACTAATGCGGAAATATCTTTACTCTGTATTGTTGAAATAAGAGTCTGAACCATAGATAAATCAATGGTAGTATGCTCAATATCAATCACAAGCCAGTCGAATCCTGCATGAGACAGTATTTCTGGAATAGCTGGATGGCCGATGGTTATCCAAGAACCTATGGTTAATTCATTCCTACTTAGCTTCTCTTTTAGTCTGTTTCTTTTCATAATATTTTTAAGGTTTCATATTTGAGAAGACAGTTACGGGTGATCCATTACCATTTTCTATTAGCACTGGTGATACAATCACCCAGTCAATATTATTCGCCGCATTAACCAGGGACATATCTTCAATGACAATTATAGGAGCCTGATCCTCTCGGGGTTTGAGAAATTCCAAATGACTTTTTTTTCCACTATCGCGAAATTGAAAAGAGGTTAATGAGATGAAGTCAAATCCAACACAGCGCAGGAGGGGAAACCAAGTGCGGAGGTAATTCGGAAGTGACGGTGCAAGACCAGGGTTCTCATTCCAATATTTCTTCTCAAGCCTGAAGTTTTCATATCCGGTTCTAATGAGTAATAATTCAATGTTTGAATCAATAATAGCATTTTCCAGGTCTGAGCTATCAATTAGACGCGGACCATCACAGGGGACATCAACGAGTGCAACATTTTGGAAAATCCACTCTTTTGGGGAGAAATCTAAAATTTTCTTCCCTTCAAGGTCAAAATGAAAAGGTACGTCAACATGTGTTCCAATATGATTATTAGTAAACAGCCATCGAGACGAATTTGCCGTATCACCCATTTCGATGGAAGAGTTGGATGTAATTTCTACCTTGTCTCTACCACCATATGATGGCGTATCTGTTGCATAAGGATGAGATAGGTAATGGATATTGTTAATATTCATGTTTCTGTCTCTTTAAAAGAAGGTATTCTGCCCAATGAAAATCCTCCATATCATCAATATCCACCGCTTCCAAACGATCCATAGGGAACATCATGGGGTCTTTGCCAAGTCTATTCTTCATTTTAATGTTTGTTTTTTTTGAGAACAGGTAAAGGCAGGAGTTTTCTTCAAATATCGGGTCCAAATCCTGCGTTCTGATCAATCGTTGTGGGTCATGATTGATGCCACGACCGTCTGGCCAGTAATATCTCGTATAAGTGGGAGTGACCGTGAATAGAGCATCATGTCGAGATTGTGAAAAAAATGCTTCTATTGACCTATCAATTGTTTCCGTTCTCACAAGAGGGTTGGTGCTGTGAGTTTGAAGATAGTATTCACCAGAGGTCATGGATAAATCATATTCAATAAGTGGTTGGATGCTCACCATATCCCCCAATAAAAACTGGGGTCGTTCCAGTATGGTCACTTTAAAGTTTTCAGATGCACTCTGTGCAATCTCTTTTGAGTCAGTATTAATGACTATCTCAGAAATAAATTTGCTGTTGCTAAGAGATTCAAGAATCCAGTGAAAGGCAGGTTTCCCGGCAAGCATTCGTATATTTTTATTTGGGACTCTTTCCGAATGCCCTTTCATGGGGACAAGCGCGATAATTTGGGGGGGTTCTGTCATCAGGTGGCTACTTTAATTGTGATCTTTTTTATAATTTCGGGTGTGTCAATATAATGTTGAGGGCTATGTCCATCTTCGGGAAACATAATTGCAAAAATACCGTTGCCAATATCGACATGGGTTCCCTGTGCTGATGGGTGAGTGTAAAAGGTGCGATCTCTTTCAGAATCATACGGAGTTTTTACATCCATACACGAGATAGGTGACCATTTTATTCGCTCTAAGCCAATAATTGGGTATTGGATATCAATCACATATTTATGAGCTTCATATCCTCTCTCAAAGACTTCAAGGGTTTCATATTCTGTTACCAGGGCCTTAACCCCCTCTGCCAGGTCGTAAGTGCCAAGAGCAACATCTGAAGTAGCATTCGAGATAAATTCGAGACCCTTATATATGGAGTTTGAAAGAGCAGCATAAATCTGAATGTTTTCTACGCGATCAACAATCATGATCTGGTCTCCGGTTCTAATTCATGCCCAAAGTACTCTTCGATCCAATTAACAAATGTATCATCAGCCATTACCAGTTGCTTAAAAATTCTTCCATACCCCTTATTCAGAATGAGACCCAATTGAGTCCCCACATTTTTTTTGTCTTTGCTAAGGGCCTTGATGAAAAGTTGAACATCAATTCCTCTAAGTGAGTAACCGCTCCAGATAACCTTGGTAATTTCTCGGATTTCATCTCTGATCACATCATCTATCAAACCCATCTTTACTGAAACATAATTTGCCATATCCATGCCAAAGCTAACAGCGATTCCATGTGGTATCCGATATTTGGTTAGTGATTCTATGGCATGACCGAACGAATGCCCATAATTAAATACTTGCCTTATATTTTGATCATATTCATCTTTTTCAATATAACCTTTTTTAATAGAAAGACTTTTTGCGATAATATTGGCAAGTATCGACTTGTCAAGGAAGGCTTCTTTAAAGTTTGACTCATACATTCTGAAATCTTCTTCGCTAGAGACCACAAAGTAATGTAGCATCTCTCCCATTCCAGAACTCAGTTCATTATCTGAAAGACTAGCAAGAAATTCTGGGTAAATATATATTTTATTGGGAGGATAGAAGCCACCAACCTGATTTTTATATTCACCAAAATTGATGGAGGTTTTACTTCCGATGCAACTATCTCCCTGAGCTAATAAGGTGGTGGGGAAAAAAAGCCATTTTACACCTCGATACATGATTGAGGCTATAAATGCTGTGATATCTTGAGTAATTCCTCCACCAATAGCAATGAGTCGATGATTTTTCCTAAAACCCTCATTAATGAGAGTTTGCATGATAGGCATTATTCCTTCATAGCTCTTTTGCTGCTCATTCGCGTTAATCCCTATTGAACTACAATTTTCAAGGGAAGGAGCCAAATCATCAGAATATAGGTTTCTAATATTGTTGTCAATAATAAGAAAGTCCCCTTCACATAACTCTGAGCCTAAAATCTGGCCGAAATTATTGATAAATTGGACTTCATAGTCATGTATATTTGATTTAACTTTAAAATTATAAATTAGTATATCCCCCATCTATCGTGATATTTTGGCCTGTAATATATGTATTCAGATCTGAGCAAAGATAGACAATTAGGTTCGCTATTTCATCTGGATCTGCCATCCTCCCTATAGGAATCGTTGAAGATATCGATTTTAGCTCAGCTGTGGAATTAGTTCTTTTGGTTAATTCTGTTAAGGTAAAACCTGGGCTTACGGCATTAACCAAGACATTTTGAGATGCCAGCTCAACAGCCAAAGTTTTAGTTAATCCAACTAATCCATTTTTGGAAGTTGTATAAAGTGATCTTCCCTTACGAGTAACAACACTCCAGATCGAAGCAACATTAACGATTCGGCCATATTGATTTTTTACCATCAGAGGGGTAACCGCTTTAAGTAATTTGTATGGACCTTTCAGATTTACCAGGTTGATCAAGTCGAAATCTTGTTCTGTTGTACTTTCAAATTCATTAACAATATTGATTCCAGCATTATTCACACAAATATCAATCTGGGTATATTGTTCTAATTTTGCTAAGAAGTCCTCAGTGGACTCTGCGCTGGCTAAATCAAGCTGGAAATACCTAATATTTGAGATACCGCGCAATCTATTCTCATCGTTCAGAGTCTTAATTTCAGCCATTTTTGTGCCGGTAAGAATTAAATTTGCACCTGCCTTATGGAATTTATCAGCTACTGATTTCCCAATTCCCTGGGTTGCCCCAGTAATTAGCGCGGTTTTTCCTTTTAATTCTATGCCCAACATATAAATGTTACCTCTTACTATTTGAGAGACATGAATTCATCATCCTGGGCTAGATAATTTACTATCATATGATCCAAAATCATATGCATGTCCTCAATGGGACCATAATCACCTTTTTCATTTTCCAGGTGGAGAGATACTTTTGATACATCCTTCAATTTTCCACCTGAAAATCCGACCCAGGCTATGGATACACCCCCATTGTCGTTAGCATATTGTGCTGCTCGAACTACGTTTTCAGAATTTCCGCTTGCAGAAATACATAGAAGTGAATCACCTGGAACAAAATGCCCCTTTAGCTGCTCAACAAATATATTGTCAAATGAAGTATCATTCCCAACTGCTGTCATCATGGGAACGTTATCTGTAATAGCCCTAATCTTTGGTCTAAATTGTGTAAAGTAGCGTACGAAAAAGGAGAAATCCACCTGCATATGTGAGGCAGTTGCAGCGCTACCACCATTCCCCGCTACAAAGAGAGTATTACCTCTTTTAAAGGTATCGATAATAGCCGTAATCACTGGCTCTAAATTGTCTTGTGTAAGTTGGTCAAGAATATTATTCAACCTAATCTTGTAACTCTTCAGATAGCTGTCTACTATATTTTTCCGATCCATTGTGTACCTCAAAATTCTTTCTGTGCATATATTTTATCTATTATTGTCATTAACTGTAAAGCGTCCTGTGATGTACCTATTGCCACATCAATGTTATTGTTGATGGCATCAAAAAAATGTTCCATTTCGTATCGCCATGAATTGTTCGATACATATTGTGTTTTAACCTCATCCTTCCAGGTAGCTGCTGGCGCAGCTGAACGATTTCGGGCAATGGATAGGACCTCCTCACCGTAGGACATAGTGGAGGTTATCAGTCCGTTTAGAACCATGTACCCTTTTTCCATGAATATTTCAAGGGAGAACAGGTGACGCCATTGCGTCATAGTTGAGTGCAATGATGCAACACGACCACTTTGACTATCCTTTAGTATCACAAACGCATTGTCCTCTACATCCATCTTCCAATAAAGGTTGGAAACTTCAGCCTTAACAATGTCATAGTCTCCAGAAAGGTGTAAGAAAAGATCGAGCATATGAATTCCTTGATCCATCAATATCCCCCCCCCCGCATATTCCTTTTTTGCTCTCCATTGGGATGAATAATCTTCAGTGACACTTTTGCCATATCGACCCCGGGACCAGAGTACTTTGCCCAGTTCTCCGCTGCCAATTAGCTCTTTCATCCGAATAATGCTATCGTGGTGTCTGTGATTGAAACCGTACATCAATTTTTTACCGGATGATTTTTCAGCTTTTATAATTTCTCTTACATCTGCGGCAGTAAATGCCGGCGGTTTTTCACAAAATACATGTTTCCCGGCCTCTAATGCTTTGATTGTCAAAGATTTATTTAAATAATTGGGCGCACATATCAAAATAGAATCGATTTCCGGTGTTTCTATGAGTTCTTTATGATTTAAATTTGGGAGATTTTTCGGAATTGATTTATAATTGGGTTCTGAGACAGCAATGACTGAGCCTATATTCAGCTCTTTAATTGCCCTATGACGAATTTGTCCCATCACACCATATCCAATGATGCCTACTTTATGCATTAGATATTTCCCTTTTTCTCCTAATGAAATAATACTTGTTTTTGAATGGTCCTAATGGGATATACTTAAATATTAATATGCTTATCATTTTTAATCCATTTTTCAAGGGCATAGAGAATATTTTTTCACAATTATTAGTACCACTATATTCCTCAATAAATATCACATCACTTATTTTGATACTATTTTGACCTTGCTGTTTTATGACTTTATTAAATAATTCACAAAATATTTCTTCTTTTTCCTCTTCCGAATAATTAATTAAATCGTTCAGAGGTTTTTTCGAAAAGAAAGTCAATTTAGATTTAACACCAGCGTTAATAATATTGAAACTTTCATTAGTAACTTTTTTTGCCAAATATTCCATATCATTAACCATATTTTGAATAATAAAATCTTTTGGCTGATGGTACCGTCTGTTTTTCCCAAAGTACCTTGGATCAAAGTGATTAGGGTCATCATCCGCCTGTGATTCTATCCCAATATTATTTGTTGAAATAACTTTTGCAGTTTCATGTATTTTATAATTAAAATCAACACCGAGTAATATTATCTCAGCAAAACCTAGGTGTTTTAGTACTTGAAAGCTATCGTATATAACAGAGTGACCTGGATATATAAAGGGTAATAATTTTGAAAATCTTCTACCAATTAATGGGATAGTCCAAAACGTATTAGAGAATTCATCTAAACTACCAGAATAATTTTTACCATGAAAGTGTATGCCTGGAAATATCGAAATATCAGTTTTAGGAATTATCTCAGAGAATTCTTTTTCTAGGTCTTCCAGCACTAAACCATCCGTAGCCATAAAAAAATTAGGAGTCCAGTTTAACCGTTCTTCAAATAGGAAAAACCTATTAAAACACATCGTGTATTCATCTTTAAGTAAATATAACTCAGTTTCATTCAAACTAGGTCCATTACCAATTATAAAGACTCTCTTTCCCTGGTACCTACCTTTTATTGATTTCCACCTTCTGAATTGTTTTATCAAGTCCAATTGAAGGTATTTCAATGCAGTATTCATTCTCCTAAAGATTTTGAAAAAAGCAGTATAGAAACCCTCTCTGCGAATTGCATCAGATACATGCTCTATTAATCGCACAATATTAACCTAAGAATTGGAGAAGATTTCGTACAGCATCTATTTCCATTTGTACCTTGCCCTCTTTGGCATAAGAACCAATATGTGGTGTCAAAACGACATTATCCAGATCACATAATGGACCATTGTAAGGTTCTTCTGCAAATACATCGACCGCTGCCCCACTTAGGTGGCCATTGGATAGAGCACCTAATAGTGCTTCTTCATCAACAACATTCCCACGACTAAGATTTATCAGAAATGAATTTTCTGGCATCATTCTAAATTCTTTTTGGGATATTATAGGTATGTTATTTTTTGTGGGGATATGCAGAGTAATAATATCTGATGAGGCTAATAACTTTTCTAAGCTCATAAATTCAACATTATTATTTTTTGCCCATTTTTTATCTGGGATAATATCGTAACCAATAACAACATTTCCTAATGCTCGAAAATATTCTGAAACCATCTTCCCAATTCGGCCTAACCCAACAACACCAATAATTTTTCCATGCAAGAGATTCCCGCTCTGTTTTTCCCAAATACGTTTTTTAAGAGCAGAATCAGCTTGAGGAATACGACGCAACAAAGATAGCGTCATACCTATTGTTAATTCCGCAACTGATCGAGTTGGGCCATCAGGAGTATTTAGCACGCCAATGTTCTTTTTGATAGCATATTTTAAATCAATGTTGTCTAAACCGATGCCGACTCTACTTATGCACTTTAACTTGGCAAGTTTAGATAATACATCTTTATCAAGTAATTCTACACCTGCCACAATTCCAATGCAATCATGAGCTAGATCAATAACTTCATCCTTGGTTAATTTCCGCTTATATGGATTATCAATAATCTCGAAACCAGCTTCTCTGATAATGTCAAATGGTTTGGATGATATTTGTCCAAAACTAGACGGTGATGTTAATACTTTCATATCATATCCTTATTCTTTATCCAATAGTTTTAAATATTGATTAGAGATACTTTCCAAAGTGTATGGCTGTATTATTTGTGCAATATCCTTTGTCTCCACCCTGGATGCATTATTTATAAAATGAGCCACTTTTTGGAGAATATTCTTATCAATGCTAAGTCTACTATCAAGGTTCATCACTGACGAATAATTGGCTAGGAATCTTTCTGAGCTATCACTCGAAATGTATTTAATATTAATGATTGGCAAACCAGTGGCAGCATATTCAATTATTTTGCTCGGCAGTTGGTACTCTGTTATATTACCAATATTTAACAGAACATCTGATTCTTGAATAATTGATACTAATTTTTCCCTATCATAATACCCATAGTAATTTATCCAATCATAATTATACTTCTCAAACAAATATTCACATCCGTAAATATTCCCATAGATATTAAATCTTAAGTCAATTTCTGGACAATACTCACGTAGTTTTGAGAATAAGATAATGGCATACTCAGGATTTCTTATATCATTATATAAAGTGCCATAAAACAAGATACTTATAATATCCTTCTTACTATTTTCTGCATTTACTGACAATTGCTTGTGATCAATTGAAAGCATGGGACCAATTACGGTTATTGTATTCCTGGGGAGATTAAGAGCTTCGATATATTTAATCTTCGTATCCAGATTTGTGACCGTGACAGCATTTGATAATTTGAAAATATGACGTTCATAGCTAGCATTCAATTTATTGTATAAATATGTATTATTAACATTCTGTATATAGTCAAATGAGAATGGATCGCCAATATCTATAATCCAAATCACGTGCGGGAATATTCTTTTGATTATATGGCCCACTATATGTGAACTAAAGGGTCTGGCGACAGTAATGATGGCGTCGTATTCTTTTTGATTGAGTAGTTTTTTTAAATTAATAATAACAGACAAAACCCACATAATTTCTATGTCTGGCCATATTATATTTTTATATATTCCTTCATAAATAAATATAAATGCCCTCATGATATATCGCTTTAGAGATCTACTGCCTTCACTCTTCAGATAGTCCTTAGTCGTGCGTCCTTGTATCAATACTTTTTTTAACTTTAAAGAAATGTCTTGTATTCGTATTACTTTTAATCTTTGTTCAAGTTCTCTATCACTATCATGCATGTTTCCATCTGTGCATGTAATTACATCCACGTCGTGCCCCTGATTGACAATATATTTTGAAATACTATCCCATCTATAGGCCCTTGCAGTTTTGGAAGGATAAAATCTGTGTGAAACGATTAGTATTTTCATTTACTTAAATACAATTTCAGTGTTAAATGTAAAAGAATTTTTTGATGACAGTATGATCTGGATTTTCTTTGCTGACAATATCACACCATAAGAGGGAGAATAGTCATAATCAATAATATTTGCTGAATAAGGCACCTTTGATTTGAACATTATCTCAATGTTATTATTATTCCTTGTGGTACATTTTACTTTTGATTTACTAATGATCTCAGCTGAGATTCCTGGATGGAAATGGAAATTAATTGCAAAATGATGTTTGTCGAGAAAAGTAAATTCATCCGTGATAACTAGATTATTTTCATGAACTGGTAACATAAATGTTCTGTAGTGCTTTACTTTTGTTTCATTATATAAGTAACCCTTATATGACCCTCGGAATAAACTGCATTTACTAGTACGTCTTAATGTTACATCATCTGGATAGGAATAATCATCATATCCAAACACATTATTAAGATTAATTTTATGGTGGTCCTTACTATCAATAGATACTGTATTATGATAATTTGTACTTCGAAATATATTTCTGACATTCACATCGCGCGTATATGTAAAGGTGCCAGGATCAACAAATATATCCTCTTCATTATTGGTTAGTTCAAATGATAATAAATCACAATGTGTATGAGATGTAATCCTACTCTTAAATTCCGATGGATAGCCGCTTGGTAAAGTATTCAATATTATTAAATATATATTGTCATTTTCAATGATATATATTCCAGCATCATCGTGAATAATAGGTTTTTTCCCTTCACGAGATTCCGATTTAATACTTCTGTTAGTATACTGATAATTGAACATTATCAATGAATCAATAGTGGGACGGGGAGCCTTAATAGTCTCAAAGTCAGGAAATATATTTTGTGCAATATCCAATAAATACAAATGATTATCAAATCCATAACTAACAAATGGTAATATTCTACCATCATCATTATCACCAATATTTGGGACACTCCCATTGGGCTTAATGTATTGATCAATATATTTGACCATCTTAATAAGTCTAGCTGTAATATCTGCGGGTATATTTATCCCTGCAGCTATTAATCTTATATATGTTAGCAAATATATTTCTGCTGTCAGTTTATGGTAACCTATACTCCTTTCATAGTGTACTCCGCTAGGCAATAATTGAGTTCTAACTTCAAAATAGAATTCTTCAAGAGAAAACTTAATATCATTTATATATTTTGAGCTACGGACATCACTCTTAAAAAGAATAGCCAAATATATTAAGCCCATTATGTTAGCACTATAGTGATTGGCACTATAGAGAAATCTTTTTTCTAAATTATTATAAATGAAATCATAATGGCAATACAAATACAGTATTATGTCACCTATTTCAGTATTCTTATAGGCTCTAGACTCTTTTATCATATTGATAGCATAGATCCAATTCAATGCTCGAATTGATACTTCCATTGCAGATGTCCAATTAACACTGAACAAATATCTATTATTTTTAATCCAATGTTCTAGCAAGTCAATTACTTTATCTGCATATTTTTCATCCTGGGTGATCAAATATGCTTCTCCAAGCCAAAGCAAGTAGTGACCCCGACTCAGCTCCCAAACGACTTTAATATCTGAATCATCCTTATTGATAATACGGTAATGTTTAAAGTATTTACTTTTCTCCCACTTATAACCAGATATATAGTCAACATTGTATTCAATATTGTCGATATATTGGAATCCACTTCCATAAATTGGATAAATATTATTTACCACTTTATTTGCCATTCTCATAATATTATGTGAATCAGCATGTCTAATAATTGATTTTCTTTTTTTATCAGAGAATAACCACAACCCATTGTTAGTAAAAATATCATGCTTCTTACATATTTTCTTAGTGATGTTTCGATTTCTCATCATTTTGAATGAGAAGTAAAAGGGCACTAAACCAAACAAATTATTAACCTTGTTCATTAAGAAATGAATAAGTTTTAGAATAAATACATATTTTGATAAAATATTTGGCATACTATTCTACTTAATAACAGTCTAGCGAGATAATAATGGCTTTATCTCATAATAACTTTTCATCATTATATACACGGCACTCACTAGTAAAGTAACAAAGATAATAGCTCTGATAAATAAATACTCTTGTGAGTATATAGATAATGTCGCTATTAGTGTGATTGTAATTATTGAAGGGAGATAGGTATAAAACGGAATATTATACCCCTTAATTATTCTACGAGCAATTATTTCATGGGCTAAAAATAATACAATGTACGAAACAAGGGTTGAAAATGCAGCACCCAGTATATGGTAATCTTGTACAAGAATAATATTTAGATAATAATTCAGCAGTGCCGATATTATTGTCGCGAGTGCAATCCACTTCATATTTCTTGTATATACCTCGTATCCCAACGGGAAGCGGTATAAATACTGAAAAAATATTCCTACTGTAATTATTACCACACTGCTACCACCGGTTGAATAAATTGCAGGAGCCATAATGGCCAATATTTCCCTACTCATCAATATTATGAAGCCAAAAATAACTGTAATTGCTATCACATATTGCTTTGATACATTTCTGATTAATTGTGTATTATTTTTTTTCGTGTTATCTAAATACCAAGGAGACCACACGTTATTTGTCGCTTCTGCTACCATTAGGGAAAAACTTCCTATCATATACGCAACACTAAAAATGGCAGCCTCCTCATATCCAAGGTACTTAGTTATAATGATACGATTGGATTGTCCAATGACTAAATTTGACAGAAGGTGGATAATTAATGGGATACTTATTGGTAGAGCAAACAACCAATCCTTTAATCTAATTCCAGATGCAATTTTATAATACAATTCGTAGTATACATAGATCAATCCTAATATATTTACTGTCATAAATCCATATATTTTACCATAGTATTTATTCTCTTCTAACATCATTACCATAATAATGCTAAGCAGAATGGAAAATGAAGCAATAGAAACTGAATATATTAAATGTGATTTTGGCTTTTTATTTTGAATACAATACGTTAAATAAAAGATGCTAATGTATACACTAAAAGACTGAATTAATATTAGCGGCACGAGTGTGTTTTCTATTAGAAGAATAATGCTTAAATGTTCTAAAAGTACAAATGATATAACAACTATAATAATGAATGTTATACTTGATAAACCAAGAATGCTCTTTATATAAGATTTAAACTCGTTAGGTTTATAGTGTATTCGAGCGCTGGCAATTGAGCCACTTAATTGTAGTCCTATAAATACTGCAAATATGTTAACCCATGTTTGATATATCGATAGAATACCATATTCATTTAGAGACAATATTCTCGTAAACAGTGGCGTCGTCAGGATAGAAATACTTTTGACAGTTAGTGTTGATATTAAGTATATTGCGAGTGATTTAAAAGCTTTTTTCATTCAAAAGGTCCGGCCAACCTGGATGAGGTTCAAAATCCAAATATCTATCTGGTATATTAATAACATCTCTATATTCTTCAACCCCAAGTACTTCTAAATCTTCTAAGGAGATATTTAACATTTCGCTTAACGGTGTGTAGATACTTTTAATTTTCTGTACATTAAAGCCCATTAAAGAAGCCGCAACAATATCTACCGAAATTGGATTATCACCACTGATAATCACACCTGATTGTTTTATATTAGGAGTTAGAGGACCATTTTTCTCCCCACCAATTATACCATCAATAACTGAAAATAATTTTCTTTGCGGTTGTTGTTGGATTTTGCCATTTTTATCTGCGAATAAGGCTATGTTAACCAAATCTACAGTCATTCTCCATGCACTATCATTACCCTGCCAATTTCCAGCATCTAGCAATATTTTTTCTTTTTTAACTGTGCCGAACCATGGTCTTATTAAGTACCTATATAATTTATATATTATTTGGTATATGTAGTCAAATATTTTTATTTTTTTTGATAATAATGTATCAAAGAGATATCTTTGAATATCAACTAGAAGTTTTTCCCTTTTTGATAATACTGCATCAGGGAACTGATCTCCGCCATTATCTGGAGTTCCCAGAGTAAAGTGAATCAGGCAGTTTTTATTAGTGTTTATTCCTACCAAACCTTTTGCATTTAGAGTTACACCAACTTTCTTATGTACTTTCAATTTTGGAATAGACATAATAACATCCGCATCAAGTATTGTATTTGATATTGAATATTCATGAATATTGCCATGATGGTGTTTCATTGTTTCATCCCGATTATAGTCAGCACCATATATCATATCCATATTCATTTTTTTATAGAATTTGCTCCTTTCACCTAAATTAATTAAAGTGCTTCCTTTAGGATCACCGGGTAATTCCTTTCTCTTTTTTATCGATGCAATGGTTGATTTTGAAAGACTCTTATCTAACCAGAATTCTCTTAAGTCTAGAATATCAATTGTAAACTGACAAGTCGTTTTATAAAATTCTTGTATAGATAATAATTGTGTTTTTTCAAGCAGCTCAGAAAAATTGCAGTCCATCTGTGGAGCATCTGCAATAGTAATTTTCCCGTTTCCGTTTATTGCCAAATATACATAGTCAATAACAGCTCTTATCACTGACGGATGTGTAATTACAGAAAATAAATCTCCTCCTTCATAATGCTGACTAAGTACAAAATTTGGTTTTATAACAACATGGTCTCCTTCCTGAATGATTGCACTCAAGGGGTTCCATTTTTCTGTACCATAATTATCCTTATCATATCCTAGATAAAATAGAGAGTTACGAACTTCTTCATATGCAGGATTAGTTATCTCTGATATTGATTTATATTTGTACTCAGCATATTTATTACTTGGGTGAAATGGAGGAATATCAAGATATGTTGTACTACTGTTTTTACTTATTGAAACTTTATACATGTTCAGTTCCGATTCCTTAAATATTTAATTATGGTAATATATTAGTTGAAACATATTTTGAGATATAATCATCTCGTCTTTGATAGTAAAGAGTTTTATATTTGTTTGGATTATCAATAATTTTACCAAGATCATTTAAAGATTTAATGACTAAATTGATATCGGGATAACAAACGTCCTCATAATAAATAATATTTGCATTTTCATCAAACAAGTCAAATATAATACCAGGACATCCTAATGCAATACTCTCAAACAATACCGAAGAATGTATACTCATAACAAAATCTGATTCATTTATAATCTTTGATGTATTTTCAGATTTATCTAATATCCGTACAAAAGGATATTTCTCTGCAATTTCATGAAAACTTGAGATTTTATTTTGCCTATAATGCATTTTTATCTGAATCATTATATTCTCAAATGAATCTAAAAATGGTAGGTATTCTGTTAATATTTTTATGTATTGCTCAGCATATTTATCAGGTTGAGTAAAAATGGACAATGTCAGTGTATGAGAATTAATTATTCCATTATTCTCAACATTTTTATCATTTAATTTAGTGTTTATGGGGAAATAATATTGATAGCTCTCATCGATAGAGGAATATAATTTATAAGTTTTCCTACTATATAGATAATATTTGTCGGCTAATTTAAATTGAGGGTACATCATTCTCCTCATCGCAACAGCTTGATAATTGTAATGACGAATGTTTAAATGATTACTCAACTTATTCACCAATATAATATCTTCTCCGAAGGTCATGTTTGTAACAAGAACGGAGTTATTTCTGAACATTTTGTTTTTCAATACATATTCTTCTAATGCGTAATAGTTTGCATAAAAATAAATAAAATTTTGCTTCATGGAAAAATATATCCATTCACTATCAAGACTAAACAAATGATCAAATATTTCAAACCCAATATTTCCATTAACTTTGGAATACCTAAACTTATTATACAACTGATTTGCTTTCCTGAAATGCTTAGTGTTTGTGTAATACTTACCTACATCGAACATATTTATATTTTTTATAGCAGGAGATAAATAGTGAATATTATAACTAGGTTCATTGTGAAAGAGTGAATCTATGTGACGTTTTTGTAAAGGCATATTGATAATGGATAAGACATTCATCTTATCCGAATCTTTTATGCTTATATTATCTTTTGATTTTAAAGACAATCTAAAGTGTCTCACAATATTTGCGCTAATCCTATAATAGAAAGTAGCATTTTCCCTAAAATAATAGAATAATTTTAACATATGGATATTTGCTTTACAGTTCCATTGAATTTCACTTGAATTAAAATTATAGTTGTTAATAAAATAGTTGTACAGCCAAGAACGCCTGAATAAGAATGAATTTCCCTCCCCTTCACCTCTGAATAGAGTAATAAAAGGGAAATCAGATCCACCATATAAATGTATTGTTGAGATGTGCTCTGCTATGATGATATTTTCTATTTGATAAATAATAGAAGATAACTGCCGGAATAATCCAGAATAATATGAATTCCTGAAATAGATCATCTCATCTGGAAGACCAGAAAATATCGTATTGATACTTGATGCTGCATCAATATTACTATCACATAAGTTATAATTAATATCTATGATCTTTTCGCAGGCAAAGCTATCTATTACGTCACTGTCTCGTAAAACAATTCCACCATTAATGCTTTTGCAATATTTTATTTTGTAGTCAAAAATAATGTGTAAATCCATTACTTTCCTTATCTTGAATATTTCAACATTTTATAACGCTCTCTACTAGGTATCTATAATCACAGTATCTGATCAACTGCCAGAAGAATGACAATGGGTTCAGCTCCTGTACAAGATTACCCACAATAATTAATTTTATCCGTTCCGTGATTAGAATTTCAGGATGATTAACTTAGATTAGGATATAATCAATGTGCTTAGGCATATTATAGTTTATGTGATTGTCTGTTATATATCTAGACGCAAACATCTCTCTCCTTTTAATATGCGTAATTATGAATATTTGATTTAATAAACTCGCATGATAATTATTATAAGGACGATTATCTATCATTGTAAACGATCAAACCGTTAGCTCCTTTATAATCACAATCAATTCATTTTATTGTCGTTCATCTTGAAATCCAGACAAGAACGATTGACAATGCTAAAAACCATTTTTTCATAGTGAGGTTTATACGGAGGTCGCTCATATGTGAAGCTACTAAATATTTTATTCTCACTATGAGTGTAAATCCCCTTTCTCATAATTTCTATGTAAAACTCGTCCAAGCTGTGCGGAATGCTTTCGATTGAAATCTGCCACAGAATATAATGCAAAGAAAAACACTAAGCCTTCTGGATTTGGATTATACATATTTATGTAAAGTAGCCGTATTGAATTTGTAATTATAATTAATACTGAATATTTCATATAACTTGGTAAGTCATTAAATATTCGTAAAAGTGATAGGGACTTAAATAATACGATTAATACTAAGATGGGTAAAACTATCCCTCCCTTGAGAATAAAATTAACCCACCCGATATGTATTGCTGAGGCCCATACTCCAAGTCCATAATGACTACCACCTATTCCCCGACCAAAAAGTATTTCAAAAATACTTGCATCTGATAAATAATTCCTACTTTCTACAATTCGATCAAAATTATTAATATCCGATCGAGTAGATTCATATCGATCATATGTTAAAATTGATAATTCACTGAATATAGTAGGTTGTAGTGCGATTGTTAAAATTGATATTGCAGATATTAGTAAAATTATTTTATATGCAGCTTTCAATTTATTCTTCTCCAATAAATTGATCATGACTATGGTAATAATCAAAATTATTGAATCAACAAATATAGCTCGTTTAAGAAATAGTAAGTTTACTAATATTGAACTGATCCAATAAGATACAGAAATAGTGTAGTATTTTTTTTCAATAAATGATAATATTACAAAAGGAAAGTAAGCCCAATAGATAGTTGCATAGTAAAATATGCTAGTCCATGTATATGTTCGGTTGCTAAATATGGTAATGTCTAACACAGTACTAGAGTATATGTATGGTAGCATAAATAAACCAAGAATTGCAACTATATGGAAATATCTATTTAATAATTTGATATTGTCTTTAGTCATATAATAGGCAATCAATATTTGTGCATAAATAGCTACACTTTTTAAATTTTGACCAAAGCTATCTGATGTAGAAACAAATGTTATTACAAGACCATAATAAAACACAAATAGAATGGATATTCTTATGGGCGAGATTTTAAATTTGCTTATTGAAATGATTAATATCAAAACGATAAAAGGCAAAAGATAAAATATTGATAATAAGTAATGTGGAATTTGGTTGTTTATAATATGGTACAATACGGGTAATTCCATACTCATGAATACAAATATCATTACAATAAGGAAATGGATTTTGTTTTTGAATGATGTAATATTCAAAAGGTAATAATCTCCCTTCTAAATTCTACTCAGCTACTACGATATTAGGCCGGCAGACATAGATTTTAATCTTCTTCAAGACAATCCAATATGAAATTTCACCTGCCCTTGCTACAAAGGCAACAAGATCATAAATCCGCACTAAAACCATACTTGCTCCAGCGTGATGGTTTCGCAGACTATGATTCTTTAAAAAATCTAAACCCCTCATGTGTTTCGAAGCTGTTTCTGCAATTATATTCATTCTGCAGTTCTCGATATTTTTTTAAACGGATTCATCTAGTTCAATTGGGGTGATAACACTATTTTTCATGAATCTCTGTGTATTTATTTAATAGTTAAATGTGAATGAATCGAGGAATGTCGTGATTATCCGCTAAGTACTTAAAAAGAAGATTCATATTATATTCCAAGTTATTAACAGAGAAGTACTTTGCGATTATATTTTTTCCCTGGTCGAACAGCTGAACGAATTTAAATATTTCTTGTAAAACTACTCTTTTATAATACTTCAATTCACACTCATCTTTAAGTATGCACCCAATGTGAAATCAAATTCATCATCGATATCTATTGAATCCTTCCTATCCATAATAAAAGGAACTGTTTTCTTATAGTAGTAAGTTTTATGTCGTTCCAGTAAACTATATTGAAGTATAAGAATCGCTCCATTGGGCAGAAAGGTTTTGCTATATTCCTGCCTGTTGACTGGTTGTGCATGCTTTGAAACATTCCGCAGATAGCCATCCTTGCTAATTTTTTGAACCCACTCTAGAGGGTGTGGGTTTTCATAAACGGATATCAAACTATCAGCTTTCATCTTCTGAAATAATTGAACAGCCTCATCAATATGAAATGATGTCCTAAGTGGAGATGTGGGTTGAAGTACTAGAAATTCATTAATATTGAACCCATGTTTTTTATTTAGTTGGTTAACTGTGTAAATATATGCATCAACAGCTTGAGAGCGATCCTGGGCTAACTCAGCGGGACGTAAGAATGGCACTAACGCACCTGAAGAGACTGCTACCTCCGCGATCTGCGGATCGTCTGTGCTTACTATCACATCTGATACAGTTTCTGAGCTCAAGGCGGCTTCTATTGACCAAGCAATAAGAGGCTTGCCTGCAAACACCTTAATATTCTTCCCAGGCAATCCCTTAGAGCCACCCCGAGCAGGAATAATTGCTGGTATCTTTTTTACCATGATGTCCAACCTCCATCAACAGATATGTTTTGTCCAGTTATGTATGAAGACGCCTCACTACATAGCAGAACAATCACCCCATTTAACTCTGAGGGGTGACCGATCCTCTTTAGTGGTACTTTCTCAACTAATTTACTGATGAATGTTTTGTTCATTTGTACACTTGGGCTTGGAAATGGACCGGGCGAAACAGCATTGACTCTGATTTTATACTTCGCAAGATGAACAGCACAAAATTTTGTAAATTGGATAACTGCAGCTTTACCAGCTCCATAATTTGCAGGGCTATTGAATTTTGATTCACCGTAAATAGCTGGATCGGGAGAAACCATACCATACATAGAGGCAATGTTTATAATGGAACCTCCTGTTTGTTTCATATACTTTACAGCTGCTTGAGTAACACGGTAAGTCAAGTTTATAGTTCCATTTATTCCTGTTTCCCAGTCGTGTTCTGAAATTTCTTCAAAATTATCACTTTGCATAAAATATGCATTGTTTATCAACACATCAATAATACCATGGCGTTTAATAATTTTGGAGAAACATTTCTTAACCTCAGAGTAACTTGTCAGGTTTGCATTGTAATAGAATAGATTCTTTTTGAATGTTGATTCCTCTAAAAAATCCATCCCCCTCCTATCATCTCTGCCAATTATTATAGTTTTAGCTCCGCTACGCGCAAGGTAGTTCGATAATTCACCACCAAGATGTCCATATCCCCCAGTTACAACTATATTCTTCCCTGCTACATCAAACATATTATCCATGATCACTCCAGTTTGTTGGCACCAATAGTTTATTTGGAATAGCTAAGTCAGCTATAAATCCATCGATATTATCAAACACCTTCTTTGGTGGACATTTATTGAGTGATTCAACATGAACACTAAGGTGTGATTTGTTATCCACACCTATTATCATGCTGTCAATAATTTTATTTCTATAAACATATTGAAAGGCAAGTTGTCCTGCATACAGACCATAGCTTTTCTCATACATCGCCAACCATTCTAGAAGCGGTCTAAATAATTTTAGGTAGGGTGGCAAATCCTTAGGTGGCAAAAAGAAAACCCCCTGCAAAAACACGGACCTACTGAAGATTTTTATTTTCCTTGATTTCAACTCTTGGAACATTGGAGAGAACCTACGATCAAGAATATTGAATGGGACTTGCACTATTTCGATTTTTTCCTCAGCCTGCAATAACAGTTCTAATTCGTGCGGATAATATAGTGATACACCTATATTATCAATATGATATCGGCCTTTAATATTGTGTAGCATTTTAAAAATCGATTTGTTATGAAGATAGTCACTAAAATCATGAATAAGAAGACCATATATATTTTTACCTGCTAATTTGCTTCGTGATTCAACTATGTTTTTTTGAATATCATTTAGATTTCTGACCCCAGGTTTGAGTTTTGTGATAACCCTAAATTTTTGTTGGCAATTCTGCAGATAAGTTCCAATTTTTTGCTCACTATCACCATACGAGCTGGCAGTATCGATATTTACGATACCATTTTCATAAGCGTACGTGAGAACGTCGTTTACCTGATGTTGATTTAGTTTACCATCCTTATTGTTAATTCCATAGTCTAAACCAAACTGTGCTGTCCCTATGCAGATATCCAAACCTTATGTACTCCAATATTTGAGTGATTCATCAATTTTATCAATATGCATCATCGGTATGAATCTATTCCTAACCAAATCAAATAATATCCGCAAGGTGCGAATGCGGCTTTTTGTATTTCCAATTCTGAGCAATTCTTGGCTCAAAAGATTGACAAAATACTCTCCTTGAATTGTGGTCTCACAATCCCTACTATTTCGATGCTATTCACAGCTTATTAAGTTGGAATATAGCGTCAGAATTCAATTAAGATGAGGGAAAGCGAGCTGCACTTCATTACAACTTCAAACCTAGGGAACATACTGTGCCTTGATTGCACTATTGTACAAGCCGATTCAATACATAAAGTCTTTGCGAATAATTGAAATAATCACACTATCCCAATACTTTCCGTCGGTAAAACAATTTTGTCGGAGAACACCATCTTTTTTGAATGCAAAACTTTGAGTGAAAAAATCATACTTTGCTTTATCATATTCGTATAATTCCATCCAGATCTTGTTCAAGTTTAGCTGTTCAAATCCATAATTAATGAGTAGCTTCGCCCCCTCTAATGCGAAGCTATCAGCACATACGTACTCTTCGTTTTTTCCTATATAGAATGAGAAATCTGCAGATCTGATTATCCAATTAATATAAAGCAATCCTGCAGCTCCAATAGCCTCTCCAGTCTCCAGGTCTTCGACTATGAACATGAAATCATTTGGATTATTCACACAACTTCGCATGAACCACTGCTCTTGATTCTCCATGTTTAGTTCTCGAACCTCACGGAAATTCCTTCTAAAAGCCTGCAGGTTCCTCCAATCCCGGAGTAAGCCTAGATCTTTTCTCTCAACAGCACGGAGTCCAACATTCTCACCGAGAATCATTACTTCACATCCTCCTTTACTGCAATATCATCAGCCTTAACTGCTCGTTTAAGTGTTCTGTCTAGCAGTAAATCCTTTTCGTAGGGGTGTAAACCAACTGGATCATATGGTCGGAGTGGGAAAAGATCCGCGTCCTGGAGCAAATAGCCCTCAGGCAAATCCCTCGTATACCGAATTGCTCTGCGCTGGACCATATAGGTTTCTGCTTCGTTTTTTTCAATCACCTTTTTTCCGTCACCCATGGCTTCAAATAGCTCAGTACTTGCCTTAACCATATCCTTCCAAGATTTAGGATTCATGGCAAACTTGTGATCTGGTCCTTCACGGTCATTACTATCCGTAAAATGCTTTTCGAATACAGTTGCCCCCAATGCCTGGGCTCCCAATATTGTAGTGTGACCATGGGTGTGGTCACTCAAGCCAAGAATCATATCGGGATAGAGCCCCATGAATGTTTTCAAAACATTGAGATTGATATATTTAAAATTGTCACGACTGCCAGTATAATTTGTGTTACACTGCATGAGTACAATCTCATTAGTTACTTTCATTAGGCTGGCAACCGCTCTCTGTACATCCTCAAGCATAGAAGCCCCAGCAGCTATTAGTATGGGCTTGCCTTTACGTGCGATGTATTCAAGACTTTCCAGCCATGTTATGTCTCCTGAACCAATTTTATATAGAGATACAAATGGGTCAACTGCATCCACAGATTGTTTATCATAGGGACTGGTGAAATATTCAATTCCAACCTCATCGCACTTCTCCTTTAACCCAGAAGTCCAATCCATACTTATGCTGGCATCATCATATACCTCATATACGGATTTCTTCCAGCCCTTTTGATGGGACAATTGACCTCTCATTGAGTCAAATCCCTTCCGACTCACGATTCTAGAAGCATGAAAGTTTTGGAATTTTGCCGCATCAGCACCTGCTTCTTTTGCAAGTTCAATAAGTTTAAGTGCTCTTTTAAAATCACCATCATGATTGGCTGCAATATCTGCAATAAAGTATGGCCTGGAAGCCTGGCTTATTTTTTTAACGCCCAATTGAATTACATTCATATTTAACCTCTAAATAATCTTTTACGAGTGCATCAATACAGTCTTCGACAGTAGGTACATCTACGAGTTTTTTTAGTTTATCCACATTTAGTGTGGGGTTAATCGGCCGCTCTGGATAAATTTGTATTTCAGATGATTGAGAGCAAGCAACCAGCTTTGAGCTTCCCATTAGTTTAGCCTCCAAATATTTCAAGAAGGAATATTTACTAACAATATTACTTGAACCAGCATGAAATGTGCCATGCACTTTCCCTTCAATGAGCTGTCTAATAATCTCTGCCAAATGGTTTGTGTAAATAGAATTAAAATAAACATCCGTAAAGCCGGAAATAATACTACCATCAATGAAGTTTTTAATCGCCCATTCAGCAATAGAGCCCCCGAGGGGACAGCTACTACCAAAAATATTCGTCCGAAGAATCAGGTGTTTAGGATTTCTACGAACTATTTCTTCCCCCTTCCACTTGCTCAAACCATAATAATTAACTGGCCCTACTTGATCTTCTTCGTGGTAATTTCCTTGCTTACCATCAAACACTGAATCTGTAGAAATAAAGATTATGGGGGCACCATGATCAGTTAATTGGCTCGTCACATCCAAATGTAGACGATTCGTTAAGTCCCTATTCTCTTCACATATCATCAGATTCACAATAGCTGCACAATGAATAATCATATCCGGATTAACTGCCCGTAGGGTTTGATCCAGAAAGTCTCGATCTGTCAAATCTCCTACAAAATCAGTCTGCCTAACTCCGGGTGGCATTCCTCTAAGATCTACACCCACCACTTCATATACTTCTGACAGAACATCATAAATATCTCTACCTAACATTCCACTGGAACCGGTAATAAGAATTTTTTTAATGTCCATAAAAACCTCTTACCCAGCAGTTGACTCAAATGTTGGGTCCACATACTTTGTGACTTTTTCACACAAACTCTCTACACTCTCCCAATCATCATTGGTCCCAGAATTATATTTAAAACCTACCGGGACATGCTTTGCTTTATGGTGATCCAGATAATCCTTGTTTGTATGCGCAAAGGAAACGGAGGGTAAAATTGCATAATACTTCCCTATATCGATAGTGTTGAGCGCATCTGTTTCTGTGATCATCTCCTCATGCAACTTTTCCCCAGGACGAATTCCTATTACTTCAACTCTACATTTAGGTGCAATCGCTTTTGCTACATCCGTAATTTTGTAAGAAGGAATTTTAGGCACAAATATTTCCCCCCCAAGATGATTTTCAATAGCAAATATTACCAAATCGACACCCGCTTGAAGAGAGATGGTAAAGCGGGTCATATCAGGATGAGTGATTGGCAATATACCCTCTTCACGTTTATTCAAGAAGAAAGGGATCACAGAGCCTCTTGAGCCCATTACGTTTCCATACCGGACAACTGAGAACCGAATTTTACGCTTGCCTTTAATATTGTTCGCTGCTGTAAAAAGCTTATCAGAGAGCAATTTGGTAGCACCATATAGGTTGATAGGCGCACAAGCTTTATCTGTAGAAAGAGCTACCACTTCACTAACATTCTGCGCCAGAGCGGCATCTATGACATTTTGTGCACCGTGAACATTGGTTTTAATGCATTCATCGGGGTTATATTCTGCAGTGTCAACCTGTTTGAGAGCCGCAGCATGAATGACTATATCAACACCTTCGCAAGCCCTCCTAAGTCTTGAAGGATCTCTTACATCCCCGATGAAAAATCGCAAGTTTGGATATTCATGCTCTGGATAATTTTGCTTTAACTCAAACTGTTTTAACTCATCTCGCGAATAAATGATAATTCTATTTACCGCAGGGTATCGTGTTAAAATTGTTTCAATGATTTTTTTTCCAAACGAACCTGTCCCACCTGTGATTAGTATTGATTTTTTATTTAACATTTTTATGTCCCATTAAGTTTTATCCTGAAGTCTTTTCTGCAGAATAGTAATAATTGTAGTAAGAGTAATAATAAGCATATTTACCACCTAGACTTTCCTGACTAGCGCCATTCAATATCGCCCCAATGAGTGGTGCTTTTACATTTCTGATAGTATCCAACGCGCGATCTACTGCAGTACGTTCAGTCTGCCCTGCCTTCACCACCAGTGCAATGGCATCAATTTCACCAGAAATCATGGATGCATCTGTAACAGCAACAATTGGTGGCGAATCGAAAAGAACCATATCCCATTCATTCTCCAATTGATCAACAAGCTCGGACATGACACTTGATCCTAAAAGCTCAGAAGGATTAGGTGGCAACCCACCAGCCGTAAGAATGCTTAAATTTTCTATTTTTGTTGGATGAATAATTGAGGTCAAATCAGTCACTTCACCAACCAGATATTCAGATAAACCCGGACCACGAGGATGACCAAAAACATTGTGTTGAACTGGCTTACGTAAATCAGCATCAACAAGAAGTGTTCTGTTACGAAGTTGTGCAAAAGCGATAGCCAAATTTGCCGTTGTTGTTGACTTACCTTCACCAGGTTGGGAACTAGATATGAGCAAACTTTTGATTTTATTGTCCACAGCCGCATAAGACACATTGGTCCGAAGGGAGCGATAGCTCTCTGAGATGGGAGACTTAGGATCTTCATATGTGATCAAACGTCGCCGAAAATCAGTACCCCCCTTAGATGGTTTTTGTGATTGAACGACTACCTTACTTCCCTTATTTCCCTTACTTCCCATCATATCTGGAATAATACCCAGGATGGTTAATCCCTTTCGCTCAAGATGCTCCACGGCTTTCACTGTATTATCCAGGAATTCTCGAATAAAGGCATAGCCAGCTCCAAGAGCCAGTCCTAAAAACATTCCCAGCAAGAGATTAATTTTCTTGTTAGGTTTTACTTTCTCGGCTACCAGCGCCGGATCCAGGATACGCACCTTACCCAATTGTCCCGCTTCAGTGATCCGGGATTCTTCATATTTCTGCTTCATAGCAAGATAGAGACTCTCGTTGAGCCTAAGCTCCCGTTCCAGTCGTGCAAACTGCAAAGTTTGACTTGGCAAGCTGGTTAGACGGGCAGACATTTGATTTACCAATTTCTTGTATTCACCTGCCCGTGAACTCGCGGCATGAACTTCCACTTCTTGCTCTACAATCTTATTAAATATTTCCTGCGATGCGGCAAAGGGATCTTCCTCGCTCCAACCAGAGAGAATAAGGGATTCAGTTATGTTGGTTAGCTTGTTCTTCATTTCTGAAATCCGGCGGTTAAAATCGCGGGCTTGCAAAGATTGTTCATCCCAACCTTCATCAACCATTTGCTGTACCTTCTGGGCTTCCATCTCTGCAATCTTGCCGCGGAGCGCCACGATCATGGGATTATTTGTGTTCGTGATTTCATCCATGAGGGCTTTCTCGCTGGAAGATAGCTGACCCCTAAGATAGCTAACTCGCTCTTGTGCTACTTCTAATTCGGCAATATTAGTATAATAGATGCCTTCATAACCTGTTAGATCTTTGAGTAATAACTCAGCCGAACCATCTAGCGCATAGATTTTGAATTCAGATTGGAATTGTTCTAATTCATTTTCAACATTAGCAAGCCTATTCTCATACTTGGTGATTTGAGTATCGAGGAAAGCGAGTACAAAATGAAGTTCACCTTGACCGCCAGCCAAATCCAGATTGCGATAGATATTGGAAATACGGTTGGCTAAGAAAACAGCATCTGTTGAGTCACTTGAACTAACTGCAATCTTAACCACATCTGCATCTCGTACAGTAGTTATTTTTGTGCTTTCTCTCAATTTTTCTACCACTTCAATCCTTTTGGCAAATTCCAATTCATCAGGTGAAATTATGGATTCAGCAGTTTGTCCAACCCACTCCATGAAATAATCAACCAATCGATAACGTTTCCGGGTATAGCGAGTGCCAAACAGGGCCAACGCCTCGGCACTGCCATCCCCTATCAGAGATTGCACCACCTGATCATGAAGATTGTAGCTATTTAGGACTTCGAACTCATTTTGTAGCCGTTGTTTTGATCCATTCATTCCAAAGCCAAAGACGAATGAACTCGGATCCAACCCACTCTCTTTAATCATCACAGTGGTTGTTGCTTGATACACTGGCTGGGTTGTCAAAGTGATATAAACTGTAAGCGCAACCACAGTGGTAAAGATGAGGGCAAGTCTCTTCCGGTAGCTGCGGAGGATACGCCAAATCTCTTTGATGTCAATTTCATCGTCCTGGGGAGGGGTGTTAGTATTTACAAAATTATTCATAGGAATTAGTTCTTTTTTCTTCTTTCTGAGAATTCAAAGATACAGATTTCACGCTTGGTCATTATATTCTATTCCAAATATTCAAATTTCTATACAAATTCATAGCCAAGCAACAATTCCAACACAGTAATCACCCCAACCACCAACTCTCCCCACATCGTATTCATGGAATCGATAGATAGGACTTTTTCTTCCCGGCGCTCTTTCTTAAGAATGTGTCTATTAAGGTCATCTGTCATACATATTTTAAGGCTTCCTCTCCAATCTGCAAGTATGTGTACAAAATAGCCTTGGCAATTGTTGGTCATGCGGAGTTTTCTCGCAGTAATCGAAAGGGATTATTTTCACTACCTGGTTGAGGATCATTTCCTATGAAACCAGTAACTCGCAGGCTTTTAGCACCCTCCACCTTTTTTCCCAATCCATGGAGCCATCCTAGTCAGGATAAATGACACGGTGGTATGTTCTGGATTAATTTCAGTCGTCAATTCTTATATGTTTCATTCAGCCTAAAAGATAACTCACAAATGATCTGGAACATGAGTTTTTTCAT
>Ga0233437_1001368_pt1 | contig 45025 bp, 46 predicted proteins | sample SI_122_August201_FD_182714 | JGI IMG/M metagenome (GOLD analysis project Ga0233437, IMG submission 182714) | Seawater microbial communities from Saanich Inlet, British Columbia, Canada - SI_122_August2016_200_MG | ecosystem: Environmental > Aquatic > Marine > Inlet | place: Canada: British... | reverse complement strand
TGGAAAGGGTACCCCGGGTAGTTTCGTGGTGCAGAGTGCGACGGGTGGGGGGTCCGACAGACTCCAGGGCATTTTCCAGAACGTTTCTCCTATATTCTCCTATATACCGGAATCAAACGAATGTAGGAGCCTGCGAGAACGCGGCGTCAATCCATCAGCAGTATATTTTCTAAATAAATCCTTAGAATCTCTGATCTCATAAGAGCCCTTCCTTGTCTGTATGGTATAATTGCCCCATTGTGCCGAATCAACCGACTAGAGACGTCGATAAGGGCATCACGGAAGATACTCTCGACAAGATCAGAGATCTCATTCACGCCCATTCGGGGTCCTCGGCTTCGTCGGAGGATTCTCTCAAGCCCGGCATGCACGAGACCGAAGAGCTTGAGCGGCTCTGAAATCCTTTCGCACAGCGAAGGGCGGAGCATAAGACGAGCGAATAGAAAGCGTTTGGCCAAGAAGCTTCATGGCTATAGGATGGCGCATAGTAGAGGCGCGGATTCGGTCAGTAGCGTTTCCCATGGAGGAACAGAATGCCAGAACGAAAGGTGACGGGGTTCTTGAGGTTCTACATTCCGATAGTCGAAGTTCTTCGTAGCCTTGGAGGGTCAGGTCGGCCAGCAGAGGTCACGGACCTCGTGATCGAGAGGATGGATATTTCAGAGACTGAACAAGAGGTTACCAACAAGAACGGCGGTTCTCGCGTTCGCAATCAGGTCGCGTGGGCGCGATTCTACATGGTAAAGGTCGGTCTTCTTGATTCTTCTCAGCGTGGAGTTTGGGGTCTGACGGAAAAAGGTAACAACATTCAAATGAATGAAGACGTTGTTCTCACCCTGTTCCGTGATGCACGTACGATGTTCACCGAAGAGCGCAGAGAACGTGAAGTGCGAAAAGCATCTGAGCAGGACGAAGTTGAGGATGATACGGATGTCGACAGCTTCGATCCTGACAATGACTACAAATCCCAACTGCTCTCTGTTCTCAGATCTCTTCCGCCGGAAGGCTTTGAACGTCTCTGCCAGAGACTCCTACGCGAATCGGGGTTCCAACAGGTTACTGTTACGGGAAAATCTGGGGACGGTGGAATTGATGGCCACGGTATCCTGCAGATCAATCCTCTCGTTTCGTTCAAAGTTCTGTTCCAATGCAAGCGGTACAAAGGATCGGTGCCTGTCTCAACTGTCCGTGATTTTCGAGGCGCACTCCAAGGGCGAGCGGACAAAGGGATTATTCTGACAACGGGGACTTTCACTACTGATGCCAAACGCGAGTCAGTGCGAGACGGAGCCACTCCTATTGAACTCGTGGACAGCGACAAGTTGGTTGAAATGTTCGAGGAACTCGGTGTGGGACTTCGACCCAAGAAGGACTTCGAACTAGATCCCCAATTCTTTGAGCAGTTCGCATGAACCGCTGGGATATTCCCTCCTGGCTAGAAGAAGAAGTCAGGGCGCGAGACAAGACCTGCGTCTATTGCCGTGTCCAGATGATCGAGAAGATGCCTAAGGGTGGCTCGCGGAGAAACGCCGCGACGTGGGAGCATATCATCAACGACGCAAGCATCGTCACCCGCGAGAACATTGCCCGATGCTGCACCGCATGCAATTCAAGCAAAGGGACAAAGGACCTCGCAGATTGGATGCAGTCAGACTACTGCAAAGCCCACGGTATCACAAAAGATACGGTTGCGGGAGTCGTTAAGAAGGCCCTTGCAGTAGCGAGAAAAGGGGCCACCAGATAGAAAGGGTACCCCGGGTAGTTTCATAGCGCAGAGCGCGACGGGTGGGGGGCCCGACAGACTCCATACCATTTCCCAGAACTTTTCCATATTTTCAAAATATTTCTCTCGTCCATTCCTTCCGTGGAGTGGCTAAGAAGTGCCTTTCTCCTCGTGACTGGATCTGCGTGTACCCAGATGCCATGAGAGGGTCTTCTTCATGCTTATCTTCTGAGAGGAGGGGGAAGTATTGCCTCAGCATTTGACGCGATCTGATGGCAGCGGATAGGATATGGAATCAAGGCAGTTCAATGGTCTTTGACAGGTGAGCGAAGCACGGAAATCCGCCCAAGTGACCTACCCAACAAACACAAAAGCCAGCGAGAGGAGTCGAACCTCCGACCTATGGTTTACGAAACCATTGCTCTACCACTGAGCTACGCTGGCGGTACAATCGCGATTATATCACGTGCGATTAGGCCTTCAACCGGAGGGAGAATGGACGGACTATCTATTGCGGCTTCGCTTGGCGAGATTGCCCCGCGAGTTTCCGAAGGCACAATTCGAACGATTTTCCAGCCAGATAAGGCAAAGTTCGTTATTCGCGTGTTTGCAGGCGAGGATATTCGGCTAGTCATTGATTTGGGGGAGGCGAGCATTCGCGCTTCCACAAGCGATATCGAGAATCCTACCAAGCCGTCCGCGTTTGTTATGTTGCTACGCAAGCATCTTCGAGGAAGCCGGATTGCTTCTCTGAGTCAAGATGGGTGGGATCGCGTGGTCACTTTCGATGTATTGCGAAGAGATGGTCCCGATCGATTCGCGTATCAACTCATTGCTGAACTCGTCGGCACGAGGGGAAATGTCCATCTGTTTAAGGAGGGCGTGCTCGTGCAGTCGTTGCGCGTGGATCGAAGGAATGCTGTCGGTCAGCCATATGTCGGACTGTCCGCTCAAGACAAGCACGATCCAAGCGAGGTTTCTCCGACACAACTTGAGTCTTGGCTTTCTGATGGCACTCCATCCGGTGTATTGGCGCGGAGGATTGACGGCATCGGTCGACAAACCGCAGCTGATCTGGTTTCTGAGGCTACAGGCGATGATCTTGCGCTGGAGCTTAGCCTTCGACTCAAATCACTCTTGACCTACGTCAAGGCCCCGCAAGCCTCGATCACAGAAGATGAGTCACGTGCGACGTTCTATCCACTTCCGGCTCCCGCAATCAAGACGTCGGATTATCAGCAAGCGCTAGACCGGGTCGTGTTTCACGTTCGGGAGGAGAATCTCCCTCCGCAAGATGAATTGCTACGTGATTTGAAGCGGGCTGTACGAACACGAGAGAAGACGATTGAGAAACTCCTTGATTGGCTTGAAAACTCATCTCAAGCTGATGCATGGCAAGCGCAAGCCGATCTGTTGATGATCTTCCAGTCCAAAATCCCCCGAGGTCAGGCGAGCGTTGTGTTGACTGATCCAACGAATGGAAGCGAGGTCACGCTAGCGCTAGATCCGTCCCTGTCAGCGATTGACAATGCTCAAGCATTGTACAGAAAAGCCAAACGTATTCGCCGCGGCCATCCGCATGTGCATAGTCGCTTGAAGCGGCTACGCAAAGAACTTGTTCTGTTGCAGAAGGCACTGGAAACGCATCAGAATGAGCAGGCTGTGGATTCAGCGACGCTGGAACTGCTTCCCAAGAGAAAGAAGCAGACGCCGCCTCCCAAGAAAGCGGTTCCATTTCGACAGTTTGAGGTGGGAGGCTTTCATATTTGGATGGGCAAGAGCGCTCGGCAAAACGATGTCCTTCTAAGAGCCGCTTCACCGAATGATCTGTGGATGCATGCCAAGAACTACGCGGGTTCGCATGTGGTGGTTCGCGCCCGTGGGCAAGAAAGGATTCCCGACACCGTCATCCAAGCGGCAGCACGTCTGGCTGCCCTTCATTCCAAAGCGCGATCTGAACGCCGCGTTGAAGTGACAATGACGCAAGTGAAGAGAGTTCGAAAGCCAAAAGGAGCTCCTGCAGGCCTGGTATCTGTGCGAGACACAGATACACTAACTGTTGAGCTAGAGGAAGGAGCAGCATGAACGTTGAGATGATCCTGGATATCGGACTGTCGTTAATTGCCGTCTTCACGGCGATTGTCTTTCATGAAGTGGCGCACGGCTACATGGCACTACGTCTTGGTGACCCGACTGCGCGAAATCTCGGGAGGCTGACTCTCAATCCGCTGGCCCATATCGACCCGATAGGAACCATCCTCGTTCCCCTTGTCTCTCTCCTTCTTTCGGGCATGGCATTTGGATGGGCCAAGCCTGTGCCGATTAACCCGCGTCATTTTCGCAACCCGTTCCGCGGCATGTTGTTTGTCGCGTTGGCGGGACCTGGAATGAATATCTCTCTTGCGCTTGGAGCGACCTTACTTGGCAGACTGTGCGTTGCATTGGTGCCCCAGACCCTAAACCTTGGGGACCCGACATTTGGAACCAATCTGCTGAGTGCCTTCTTCAAGGTGCTTGCCTATCTGGTGATCTTCAACATCTTCTTTGCCGTTTTGAATCTGATTCCCGTTCCTCCGCTGGATGGGTCACGCGTCTTGACCTATTTCCTGCCAACTGAGGGGCGCCGCGTCATGCTTCGCTTGGAGCGATATGGGTTCATTGTTGTCGTGGGGCTGCTTTACCTAGGCTTGTTCAACGGGTTGTTTCAGGCCGCACAATCTGTGGCCCAACAACTGCTTGGCAGGGCGTGGATTATTCTCGCGTTTAGCTAGTCCAAACCCAACACCATTGCTGCTTCTATCTGGGATTCGTATAATCCGCGCATCTACAGATCCTTGGGAGTTGCTGTCACAAGATGAGCATTCAAGCAGACTATCAAATTGCCGATCGACAGGAAATCGAGGCGACCATTCAGGTCACGATTCCGGCCGCAGGCATTTCGCAGCAGATCGAAGCTATCTATAAACAATACGCCAATGAGATGAGTGTTCCGGGTTTCCGAAAGGGGCATGTACCCAGAAGCTTCCTCGATAGTCGTTTCGGGAGAGACGTCTTCCTACAAGAATCGCAAGAGGAATTGCAGCGAACGCATCTACCGCGCGCTCTGACTGAGCTACAGCTCAATCCCGTTTCCACACCGCAGCTAGAAATTGTGAGCTTCGACGAGGCTGAGCAATTCGTGTTTACTGCCAAGTTTTCTGTTCTTCCTGACATTGAGTTGCCAGACACGAAGGGATTGGAAGCCGCTGTTCCTGCATTGAAGGAAGTTGCCGAAGAAGACGTGAAGCTAGCATTAGACGACGTGCAGCAGCAGTTTGGCGTGCTTGGAGAGATGGAAGGCACAGAAGTCTCGGATGGCGACCTCGTGCATGTCAAAGAGGGTGAACAGGAATGGGATACACGGGCCATGAACGACAATCCTGTGACCTCTGCCTTGGTAGGCAAAGCCGTAGGTTCAACTGTCGAGATCGATGCCGAGCTTCCTAATGGCAAGCCCCTGAAAACGTCGCTCGACATCGTGGGGTTGCGTCAGGTCATTCTTCCCGATGTGGATGACGACTTGGCCAAGGATGCCGGATACGACGACTTGGAAGCACTTAAGAAAGACATTGAAGATCGAATCGCCAAGCGACGTAAGGACCTTCATCAGCAATGGGTTGACTCTGCATTGCTAGAAGCTTTGCTTGTGAAGATGGAGATTCCGCTGCCCGAGCCTTTCATTGCCGACCTTGTCATAGAAGAACTAGATCGATTGCGCAAGTCGTTTGAGCGGCCCGAGTCGAATCGCACGTTCTCAGAGTATCTTGAGCAGCGAGAGAAGACAGAAGACGAGTTGAAGGAAGAACTTAAGGAGTCTGTCGAGGTCCGCGTTCGCAGAGAACTTGTACTGCAGCAACTGTCTGCTGATCTTGAGGTTGCCATTAACGACGAAGAACTTGGCAAGCTGGCCGAGCAAGACGCTGCCGAATACGACGAGGACTCAGCACGTTTCATCGCGCAGCTGAAGGCGGATGATCGCTGGAACGAGTATCGGATGGGCAAAATGAATGAGCGCATCTTTGCTATACTGGCTGAGACAGCGACGATTACAGACGCGGAAGAAGCGAAAGAGGAAGAGGCTGAATCATGAGCGCACAAATTCCTTTTGTCATCGACCACAACGGGCAGAACGAGCGATCGTATGATATCTACTCGCGATTGCTGGAAGACCGCATCATCTTCCTTCGTGACGGGATTGATGATGACGTAGCCAATGTTGTCATTGCTCAGATTCTGTTCCTGGCAGCCAAGGATCCGTCCAAAGACATTCGCTTGTACATCAACTCCCCGGGGGGAATTGTCACAGCAGGACTGGCGATTTATGACACGATGCGCTTCGTGAAATGCGATGTGGCTACGATCTGCATCGGGCAAGCAGCCAGTATGGCGGCTGTCTTGCTGGCAGCAGGCGCACCTGGCAAGCGATCGGCACTGCCCAATTCTCGAATTCTCTTGCATCAGGCATCTGGCGGCGCACAAGGTCAGGCCTCTGATGTCGAGATTCAAGCAGCCGAGTTGCTGCGGATTCGCGACTTGATCGTGAAGATTCTGTCTGACCATACGGGCAAGCAGAAGCGGACCATTCAGAAAGACACGGATCGCGACAACTTCATGTCCGCCAAAGAGGCCGTCGAATACGGATTGATCGATCGGATCATCCCGCCTCGCACGGGTAAGTAGGACGGAGGCCAGGGATGGCAAGCCGATGGAGATCGATCCCCAAGATCGATGTCCACGCACACGTGGTCCTGCATGAACGTGAGAACACGGACCTCGTCCTCAATAGGCCTGAGCAGATGCTAGAACTGATGGGGGAGCACAACGTCGAGCTAGCCGTTGTGCTCCCCATTAATTTCCCTCAGTACTTCCCCCTTCAGCAGACGGAAGAAGATGACTGGTTGCGGGCCAACAACGAGATTCAATCCCAACTGATGGCAGAGTCGGGCGGTCGATTCATTTCCTTTGCAGATTGCAGAGTTGATGGAAGGTATGAGAACCCCGAGCACGTGCGAGAGGATCTCTCTTATGCAGCTGAGTCTCTCGGATTGCGTGGCCTGAAGGTGCATCCGTATAACCTGAAGGTGCCAGCTACGGATAGCCGCCTACAGCCATGGTACCAGGCCGCGTGTGAGTTAGGTTTACCTATTACCGTTCACTCCAATCCCACGGGCTTCGATCCCACGTTCAATGGTTCCGCGCCTTGCATGATCTATCAGGGATTGCATGCCATAGATGAAAATGTCACTGTCGCCCATCTTGGTGGCATTTCATTCTTGGAGACTATCGTTGGGTTCGGGTATGTAGATGTGTCCTATACGCTACTCATGCTGGCTGACCTGTATGGAATTCCCTTCTGCGAGCGATTGCTGCGACAGATAGGAATCGACCGAGTTTTGTTTGGCACAGATATTCCCATCTGCGCCTATTCGGACTACGAACACATCTTTGACAAGATGGCCTTCACGCAGAATGAACTCGAGAGAATCGCCTTCGTGAATGCAAACCGAATGCTGGCTGGACGTCCGCCCCTCGAATCTACGTAACCGGCTTCGTCGACGGAGCACCCTCAGCGCGTATACAGTGAACCATGCGTACAGGAACCTCTGATCTTCCACTTCATCATGGCCGCGCTCCTCGGTGGCTCTTTCAACGTATGACCTTACTGGCAGGGTCCATCACAGAACTCATGGTGCTAGAGCATGGTGTCGATGGATTGCTCAATCGGATATCCGATCCCTTTTGGTTTCAATCCTTGGGATGCGTGTTGGGATTCGATTGGCACTCAAGCGGAGTGACTACGACCACTTGTGGTGCCATCAAAGAGGGCATCAAGGGGCGGGAAGAGGAGCTCGGTCTCTTCGTGGCGGGTGGGAAGGGCGGGGCTTCTCGCAAGACACCGGCAGAGATCCTTGCGTGGGGTGAAAAGACGGGTGTCGATGCAGATATGCTGGTAGACGCCAGCAAGACGTCCGCCAAAGTAGATAGCGCGGCTGTTCAAGATGGCTATCAGCTCTATCATCACGTCTTCCTATTCGATCGAGACAGCAATTGGGCCGTCGTGCAGCAGGGAATGAATGACGTCAATGGGTATGCTCGGCGCTATCACTGGCAGTCGTCATCAGTGGACGATTTCGTGAATGAGCCGCATTCGGCCATTTGCTGCGATCAGCGCAGACCGAGTCTCAACCTGGTTGCCCAATCGAGCGAGCCCTCACGAGAGACAAGCACCAAGTTGTCCAAAGAGAAACCAGTGGCCCTGATTGGCGAATTGGTGAAGCTGAAATCGCTGTCATTACCCAAGAGGCATGAAATCCTGATGTCGGATATCTCGCCGACACGGTTAGATCGCGTCTTCCTGAAGACCTACGAAGCACAGCCAGAGTCGTTTAAAGACCTGCTTTGCCTCCCAGGCGTGGGAGCCAAAACAATTCGTGCGCTATCACTAATTGCCGAGTTGGCCTATGGCGACGAACCCAGCTATCAAGATCCGGCACGATTTGGTTTTGCGCACGGTGGCAAGGATGGCATCCCGTATCCAGTGGATCGCCCCCTCTATGATCAGACGATCGAATTACTAGAGCGTGCGATTCGCAAAGCGAAACTGGGACAGTCTGAGGAATTGAAGACACTTCGACGGATGGAGCGGTATTTTGGTGCTTCGATTGCCACTCCAAGCCCGACAAGACGTAAGAGACCAGAGCGGCAAAATACTTCAAGCGGGGACTCAGACGAGAGGCATCCGAAAGGACAGATTCTTTTATTGGACGAAGGTGCCGGAGATCGCTAGCGTCAATCCGACGCCGATAGCGACGAGATAGCCGATCAAGAATCTTCGATTTTGCTGCTCGAACCTTTGCCAGCGAGATTCCAAGTTGGTGAAATCGAGGCTCTCACAACAACGCAACAAGTCCTGCTGATGGCCTGTCTCATGAGCCTTGTGTAGTGCGTCGCGAATCGACCTTTCGTGGTGGTAGAGAACCCAAATGGCGTTAGCCGTGCCAGCAACTGCAAGAGCAAGAGTGGCCAATCCCACCCATTGCATGATGATTCCGAGGACGGTTTGGAACGCGTTTGCCAATTCCTCGGTGGTGCGAGGGACGAACGTGAAGGAGCTTCGATATGAGCTATAGACGGTTGCCCAATAGCGGACCGTAGAAATGCTGATAATTATCCAAATCGAAAGATCCGCATAAAGAAGAGTCTTGCGATGTCGGCTTGCCTTGAGAGCCCTTTTCCACTTGTTGCAGACCTCATTGAGCAGTTCCGCAGGTGCTGCAACGTTCTTATCGGGTATTGGGGTTAACCTAGGATCCCTAACCATGAGGCAAGTATAGCATATTGCCCCCACAGTAACATTTGCGAAACAGACGCTTGATTCCAAGAAGACAAGAGCAACTTGTGCCTCCCGCAACGAATCACTGACATGCAGAAACTTGGATGTAGGAGAGACGAATCGATGTAGTGAAACGGCGCGAGATGCGGCACTCATCTCGCGCAAATCGATGAGGTCATGGAAGGCTAACTGCGTGGAACCAACCAGAGAACATGCAATGTGCTCTGGCGAACTTGTGCTGTGCACCAGCTCGGAGGCTATTTGTGAATCGTCTTCATGAACTCTGTGAGCTCGGGCATACCACCCTGAAAGATGAGATAGCCGTCGTAGGGCTCGCGTTCGGTAATCTCCCCACAAATAGGTGTCAGCATGATGTCGCGGACGCGTTCTAGATCATTGGTTTGTCCCAATGCCCAAGCGAGCTTCACGTAGGCTACCTCAGGCAACATGTTTTCAGCAGGAACGATGCCCTTGGCCATCAAGTCGCGGCCCGTGTCATAGACGAACATGTGAACAAAGCCCCACAGCGTCTGGACAGTCATGTAGATGGCGACACCCGCAGCTGTTGCTCGCTCAATGGCAGGATAAATCGGTTTGTTCACGTGCCCCAAACCAGTTCCAGCTATGACGATACCCTTGTATCCCTTCTCTACGACACCGTCGATAATGTCGGGATGCATATTGGGATAGTAGTAAACCATGGTGACGCGGTCTTCGAATACGGCGTTGATGTCAACGTTACGGTCCTCGCGCCGGTACTGATAATCCTGACGTAGTGGTTTGACGCCATCAGCAGTCACTGTGGCCAAGGGAATGTCCCCGATCGTCCGGAAGGTTGAGCGATACGACGAGTGCATCTTTCGCACGCGTGTTCCTCTGTGCAGCAATCCGTACTCGTCAGACGTCGGCCCAAACATACATACCATGACTTCTGCAATGTCCGATGTCGCTGCGGCAGTCGTTGCGTGAATGAGATTCATTGCTGCATCGGACGAAGGTCTGTCTGATGACCGTTGAGATCCGACAATGACAATGGGAACTGGTGAGTTCTGCACCATGAATGCCAGTGCACTGGCTGTGTGATGCATCGTGTCCGTCCCATGCCCAATGACGATTCCGTCCACACCCTTCTCGATTTCTTCCTTGATTGCATGGGCCAAGGTGATGTACTGATGTGGCCCCATGTTTTCGGAGAAGACGCCGAACAGTTTTTGAGTCGTCAAATTGCAGATGTCCGCAAGCTCGGGGACAGCTCCATACAACTCACCTGGTGAAAAGGCGGGAATAACAGCACCCGTTCGATAATCTAGCCGCGATGCGATCGTGCCCCCAGTGCCCAGTAACGTCACATTCGGCTTCTCTGGCGAGAAAGGGAATTCCTTTTCAGGTATCTGGTAGTGGGCTACTTTCGATCCAAGCACTGTCACGCTGGTAATTGTTCGAATATCCAGACCAACGTTGTATCCAGTGGCCAGCTTGAGTACGAGATGTCGAGAATCGTCAAACTCAGATCGCGGAAGGATGATGCCACGAAACTCACCACGCGTTGTCTTGAGGATGACGTCATCCCAAACGCTCATGGCGAATTTCAGAAGGGCATCTAAGGATTCGCCGCGGTATCCCTTCGTCTTTTCGTCGCTCATTGGACGCCTCCTTCCTCAAGTTTCCGAGCCAGCGCTGCGAGAGACATGTTCCCCAGCGCGTAGGGACGCAGTCTGCCCATCACCCAATTGTGTTGGGCATGGGTTGGGTCTCTACGTCGTTTCTGTTTGAATGTCGCCAAGTATTCGGGTATTTTCTTGAGAATATCCGTCTCCGAAGCGGTCGAATGGCCGACCAAGTCGAGAAGCTCGTCGACACTCGCCTTCGGGTGAGCAAACGAAATGGGAAGCAAGGTTTTGAGCAGATCTATTGCGAGATTGCGCTGATGGATCTCACGCGCAAGATCGAGAATCCATTCTCCGTTGCCTGGTTGATCGCCACTGACAGCTCTCAAAGTATGTCCAAGCAGGGCGCCCGCCAATGCAGGATCGATGCCTTGCTCGTTTACCATCCTCTCCAACAAGGGGAACAGCGTGCGCTTAAGAATGAACGGTTGGCAGTCAGCGGGAATCTTCCAGTCTAGCATTTGCTTTCTGCAATGGCTGATGCTATGGGGGAGTGCGGCTCGGATCTCTTCAATATGTGCCTCGTCAATGGGAATCGGCGCTGAATCTGTATCAGGATACATGCGATCTGCACCCGGCAACACGCGCTCGAATAGTGTTGTCCCGTCAATCAGAGCTTTGCGCGTTTCATTGGGAACGCCCTCGAAGGCCATTTTGCAGCGCTCGTCAACAGTTTCCACAGCCATATCCATGTCACCCGCAGGGCCCCAGACAAACACCTGAGCATCGCCATTGGTACTGGATAGTTCGCTACGAATGCGGGTCCACATTTCAGCTTCTGCCTCTTCGCTCTCTTGCTCTGAGTGATGAAGATTGGGTTTGTCGATGCAGGCAATGACCTTGATCCGGTCGGAAAGCTCATCGGCAAAACACCGATTGGGATTGGTGAAGTGTGTCAGTATGCCAGCGAATCCAGGTAGGTTCATCGCGACCATTGCTTCAGGTTTGTCTGCTGGCGACAGGAACTCCTGATAGTCCTTGGGGTCAACGCGCACAGCATTCAGCGCCCATGACACGGGATCGGATACGTTCTCTTTCAACTGGGAGCGAATGGCAAGTAGCGCCTTTTGCCGAAAGGCTTCATTGTGCGTGAGTTCGGGAATCCAGCGGATGCGTTGCACGCCCTTGATTTCGACGCGCGTGCCGCCCTCGATGCTAACATTCACATCCTCGCGGCCGGCACCAATTCCAACGTTGACGTGGCCAGTACTACGGTTGAGGAACCGGATGTGTTGTGCGGCTTCCTCGGCCTCATCGGGAGTGAGTAGCTCGGGATAGGTGACCGTTTCAATGAGTGGAGTCCCCAATCGATCCGTGCTGTAAGTACGTTCATGGCCTATATCAGATACCTCGCGGCACGAATCTTCTTCAATGCTGAGCTGAATGATCCGCACCGTCTTGTTTGCGAGCGGAATCTCACCATCAATGCCTACGATGGCTGTGCGTTGAAACCCTGTCGGAATGCTGCCATCCAAGTATTGTTTCCGGGCGATGTGTAGCTCTCCGACAAGCTGACTCCCGAGGAGCAGGGCGACTTCTGTTGCGATAGCCAATGCCTCTCTGTTGATGGCAAAGGGTGGCGTATCATCAATATCATACGTGCAAGCGGTTTCGCCCTTGATGCGATAAACGATATTCTTCTTTGTCTTGAATTCCATCAAGGCTGTGCCGTCATACTCACCGAGTTCGCTTAACGTAGGCCGCATATGGCGGACAAGTTGCGCGTCATAGGCTTCGCCGTCCTGATACTGCCCAGCAGGGCAGCGGCAGAAGAGTTTCTTCTCGGTTTTCAGCTGTTGATGGACCTCCAATCCGCAACGAAAACCTAAGGCTTCATAAAGTGATCGATCTGCCGTCTTCCTTGGAACATAGCCGATACTGGCCTTGGTGCTCTCATAGACGTTGATAGGATTGTCGGAATCACTCATTTAATTGGTCCCATCCCCATTTGAAGCCGGGTTTTGAATTGGTATGGCGAAAGGTTATTTCACCCGGCTCACAAGGGCAAGCAAGATGACGAAAGTCCGGCAAGAATCACTCCTCCAATGTAATCCCTGTAACCTCGGAGAACAGGGGAACCCTGTATAATGAGGGAGTGAACTTTGATGTCAAGCCGCGTTCGGGAGCGGCGTTCAGGATAGCTAGAGGGAGTCGACAGGGGAGGTAGGGTTCGGATGAATACGACATTTCTAACATGGTTGGCCGTAGCCGCAGTTGTGGGGGGCGCCCTCTTATTATTCCTAGGAATGCCAGCGGCCGATCAAGAAGTTCCATTGGCACTGCAGACAGTGACTACTGAGTCCGCCCAGATTGCAGAGGAAGCGGCTTATTGGGAACCGGCTTCATCGATTGCGACAGCTCCGATGGCTGTTCCCGTTGCCGTGCATTACGCAAGCACCAGCGTTCGGGGAGCACAGGCTTGCGGCTCTTGCGGAAACACACGACCGCCGACCGCAGCCCCAATGACAGCGTATCAATCCCAAGCGCAGCCGTGCGGATCCTGTGGATCGATGGCAACAATCCAGCAAGCATCGGTTCCTCCGTGTCCGCGATGCGGAGCTAATCAACCCATGTATCGACAGCCAGGTGAACGATGCGGATCCTGTGGGACAATCCAGAGGGCTATCGTAGAGCAGATACAGGTGCGACATTGCAGTGCCTGTGGTTCTTCACAGACAGTGACTCGCGTTCCAGTATCCAGCCAGCGCGTAGAAACGCATGGGTGTACTTCTTGCGGTATGGTTCCTGTTTCTCCGTACGCTGATGCTCCTGTTTCTCCACTGGATGTGCACACCTGCAGCTCCTGCGCATCGTCGGCACACACTTCGGCAGTCCCAATTCACATGCGATATCCACAAGTCGCTTCGTGCGAACAGCATGTGCCGAGTCCTTGTGGAGCAACCGCGTGTTCGAGTGTACCGATGAATTGCGGTTCGCCTTGCGGGAATACATGCCCGTTGGATAAGCCGGGAATCAATCGAAACATGGATCTGTGTGTCGAGGAATGCACCTTCGTGCAGCTCCATACAACGATGCCACATCCCGTTTGCTCGGATGTTCGATTTGAGTGGACCACCAGCAAGGGATCGTTCCTTGAGACGAACGTTGCTGACCCGATTTACTACGTACCTACCACCCAGTTTGCTGATGGTGAAGATGTGTGGGTCGTTGTGAAGATCACTGACAGCAGCGGAGCAACCTACACGGACCAACTCAAGCTTCACGTGATTAACCAGCGCTAATCGAAGCGAATCCCGCCCATCCGGAATGCAACGGCTGGGCGGTTTCCTTTGCCTGCCAACACGAATTGGCCTGTCTTCCCAAGAACCTTGGAGGGGTGATGACACAACTGTGTGTGTTGTTTGACATGGACGGTACGCTCTATGATTCCGAGATTGGCATTCAGGCCATACGCAACCAACTTGGCTTACCTCAGGAAGGAAGACCTATCCTCGATCAACTCAGGGAGCAATTGCCTGAGATTCGAGATCGCGGCATTGAACTGCTCCATGCCGCAGAAGCCAAGGGCGCAGCGAACGGCAGTCTGATCTCGGGAACACGAGAGATGCTCGCGTGGCTTCGAGAGATGAACATCCGCTTCGGATTAGTCACCAACAACTCGAGACGTAGTGTAGACGTCATTCTTGAAGCCCATCCTCTGTTGCGCCTAGAGGTCATAGTGACCCGCGATGATGCTCCAATGAAACCCGAGCCAGATCTGTTTCTTTTGGCGATGAACAAGCTGGCCTGCAAAGCTTCGGAGACAGCGGCTGTTGGCGACGCTCACCTGGATGGAATTGCAGCACACAGTGCGGGCATTCGTGAAATCCATCTCGTATCGCTCCCTGAGTGGATGGCCAATGTCATTCCTTCTGATATCGTGTACAAGCCTGCCAACAGTTTAGCTGACGTGCGCTCCGGGCTTGAGGCGTGGTTGCTGCGCGAAGATGCCTCTGGCTCGCGGGCGTAAACAGAAAACATCACTGCAGTGGACGCCATCCCTTGCAGTGATGCTCGTTCGTTTCGTACCCGCCTCCTAGGAGAGAGACCAGATTGTCCCTTGAGCCGTGTCCTTGAGAGCGACCCCCAAGGCAGCAAGCTGGTCGCGAATCTGGTCGGCCAACTCGAACTCCTTCTGGGTGCGTAGCTGCTTTCGCAGTTCAATGAGCAGCGTCATCAGTCCGTCTTCCAGCCCATTCTCGCGAACGGCAGTGGCAGAGAACAGCCCCAATGGGTGGCCAAGTTCCTTGAGAAGTGCGACAGCATCAAGCAATGCCATTCGATCTTCATCTGTCGATTCAGCTTTGTACTGATTGGTCGCAGATACTAGCTCCTGCAAAACACCGATGGCTGCGACGGTATTCAGATCATCATCCATTGCCTCGATGTAGCGGGCGCGGAACGCACTCAACGAAGCGACAAACAAGCTGCCCTCTTCGCCATAGGTGCCAGAGACGTTGCGAAGCTCTGCCTCGACATCCGTGAGCATCGTTCGCAGACGCGTCACAGCCGTTTGTGCTGCTTGAAGACCCACTTCTGAGTAGTCCAGGGGTTTTCGATAGTGGCGAGACAGATAGAAATAGCGAACGGTTTCCGGATCGTACTTGGCGAGTACGTTCTTGGCATAGTCGAAATTACCCAACGATTTGGACATCTTCTGACCACCAATGGAAAGCATGCCATTGTGGAGCCAGAATCGGAAGAACGGCTTGCCCGTCGAGGCTTCGGCCTGAGCTATCTCGTTCTCGTGATGCGGGAATACGAGATCGTTGCCGCCAGCATGGATATCTCTGTGCTCACCTAAGTACTCGTGCGAGAGAACGACGCATTCGGTATGCCAACCAGGACGCCCTTCGCCCCACGGAGAATCCCATTTCGGTTCTCCAGGCTTGGCTGCTTTCCACAGCGTGAAATCGAATGGATTCTCCTTTTGAGAAGATGCCGCAATGCGTGCGCCGGCTTCCTGCTCGTCGAGCTTGCGACCTGATAGCTTCCCATAGCCTTCGAATCGATCCACACGGAAGTAGACGTCGCCATCTTGCTCGTAGGCGAAGCCTGCCTTCTCCAAACCTTGGATCAGTTCAATCATCCCTGCCACATGGTCGGTAGCTTTGGGAGTATGCGTTGGCTGAAGAACGCCCAATCCTTTCAGTAGCTCGAAGAAGGAATCGGTATAGGTGAGAGCAATCTCTTCGACCGTCTTCCCAGCTTCAATAGACTTGTTGATCAGCTTGTCGTCGATATCCGTGATGTTCTGCACATGAATGACGTGCCAACCTTTGAAGCCTTCGAAGTAGCGCCGCATGGTGTCAAAGACAATGACAGGACGCACATTGCCAATGTGAATATGGTCATAGACGGTGGGGCCACAGACATACATCCCCAAAGTATTGCCATCTTGCGGTTGGAATGTCTCAGTCTGTCTTGTGAGGGTGTTGTAGAGTTTCATCTGTCCCCACCTCCTTTGGCGCAGAGTATAGAAGACGCCTCCGCTCGGTGCTACCGCTGAAGGCGGTTCGGAGCTAGACTATACCCATGACAGTTTGGAATGCACTGCTGACCGTTGGGTTTTCCGCTGCACCAATCATCGAGCTTCGTGGTGGTATTCCGTTCGCCTTGTCGCAAGGATTCTCGCCCGTAGAAGCATTCGCGCTGGCCCTACTGGGAAATCTTGCCGTGGTCCCAATTCTGCTTTGGGGCTTTCAATGGGCAGAGAAGCTGTTTATGCGATGGACATTCACACGCCGCATCATGGAGTCGGTCTTCTCCAGAAGCCGCCGCAAGGGGCGATGGGTTGAACGGCTTGGCTCGCTAGGCTTGGTGCTCCTCGTAGCCATTCCATTACCTGGAACAGGTGCGTGGACCGGAGCCATCGCTGCACGACTGTTGGGGATTGAAAACAAGAAATCCCTGCCATGGATCGTACTGGGCGTCGTCATTGCCGGGGTACTTGTCCTATTTGCCAGTCTGGGAGTCATCCATTTGTTCGGGCTCGAAACAGCAACCTAGTTGCGGAGAGGTCGAACAATATAGCGCGCCATCAGTGGGAATAGGATGAGCGCGATACCTAGAAACGCTGCGGATGTCATCCAGAACCGAAGGTCCGACATGTCCAACACTCCTGTCACATGGCGCATGACGTTGGCCATATGGGTGAGGGGCATGAGGCGGCTCAGCGTTCGCATGAACGCGGGCATGAATGAGACGGGAAAGTAAATGCCAGCCATGAACATCATGATCATCGCGGCCGCATTGGCCACATTGCCTGCGCTGGAAGGACGGCGCACGATAAGCGCGATGAGTGTGCCGAGTCCCATGGTTCCCAGAGTGGAGCATATCACGAAGATGCCATAGCGTAGCCAATCAATCGTGAAATGCAGTTTGAACACGAGAATACCCACTCCCAACGTAATGAGCGTAGAGAGTGCGCCGACCACAAGCCTTACAAGGGCAATGGCCAATAGCAACGCTACAGGCGACATGGGGGTAACGATGAGTCGATCCAGAATATTGCGCTGCTTCATCTGTGTGAGATGCCCGGAGATGGCGAACAGACCAGACGAGAGGATGGTGAATGCCAGGATGCCCGGCAACACAAGATTGAACCAGCTAATCGATTCGATTTCGCCGGCTTCGATCCGCACGACGTTGATCGCCGGGACTGCGTCCTGCCGTTGCATGTTGAATCCTGCTCCAATGCCATTTGCCAACTGCTGGAATGCGTAGTTCTCCTGTAGTCGACTCGGGTCATAGATGAACCGCAGCACAGCACCATTCCAAACGACTCCAAAATCGATTTGTCCATCGGCCATGTTGTCCTCAAGGGACTGAAGTGAGTCAAATGGCCGAATATCGCGAAGCCCTGCACGCTCGAGCGTCTGCATAAACGTGTCCTCATCGTCCTGCGATTCTAGGTATACGCCCAGCGTCGCATGTTCGACATCACCCATGCCTCCCATTAGGAATCCGAACAAGAGGATGAACACGAGTGGAAAGAGCAGTGTGAAGAACAGCATCATCCGATCGCGCGTGAAGTTGCGAATTTCCGTGAGTAGCAATGCTCGGAAAGCCTTCATCGTGCCACATCCCAGCGGAGTCGCCGGATTGTCACCAAGCTACACAGGGCAATCCAGAAAAGGGGCACAATGAACGTCCAGGGGAACGGCATCAATGTGGAGGTTTGGACTCCCACACTCTGACGGAGTGCTTCTAGCAAATAGATAACGGGGTTGGCATAGACAATGACCATCATGAAGATGGGGAGGCCCACAAGAGGAAAGAACATTCCAGAGAGGAACATCATCGGCATGTTGAGGATATTGGCAACGGCCATGCCTGCATTGGCCGATTTGGCCAATGCAGCGATAAAGAAACCAAACGCCATGAATGTTATGGCAGCTAGCACAAGAATGATGATGCTGAGTGGATGCGTGAACTGAATGGTTGCGCCGAATGCGTACTTACCCAGAGCGAAAAGCAACGCGAATTGAACGACGCACAGCGAAAGGTGTCCCAATCCGAATCCAGCCAAGTAGCGGCCGACAGATAGAGGGGTCACCCAATAGCGGCGCAGCACCTTGCGATCACGATTGAATAGGATTGTTCCTGGAACGCCAAATAGCCCATTAGTGAAGAAGCCCATCAAAATGATGCCTGGGAGGACGAAGTCAACGTATCGAGTTTCTTCTTCCTCTTGCCCGATCCAATCCGTGACTACAGCCACGGCTTGAGTCTCGTCGAAGCGCCCCGTTTGGATGAGAATGGTTCGATCGATTTCAGCGAGGATCTGCTCGATGATCGAAGAGGCCGTTTCCGAAGCCACACTGGTGTGACTCATATAGAGCTTGGCCGTCGCACCTGAGCGATCGGTTTCATCTAGGATCCCGGATAACACTGCCTCATCAAATCCGCCGGGGAGAACGAGTACGGCAGCGCGGTTGCCTCGACGAATCTGTACCAGCTCTTGCTCAAGGAACGCGTCTCCGTCAGAACCAGGTGCAGGCTGAATGAGCGTGAACAGGGGCTGAGCACCCGACTCTCGGGCCTCTGATAGTGAACCTAGAGTCTCTTCGATCACTCGAGTGGCTGAGAACGGGAGATTAGATGACTCAGCATGATCATGGTTGATCAGGGTAATGGAAAAATGGACGTTCTCTTCTTGCCCGACTTGGCCAAAAATCAGCGTTAGGATCGTCAGCAAGAAAGCGGGGAAAACAAGAAACCAAAACAGCGTGACACGTTCCCTGAGCGCCGTCACAACATGGGATTTGGCTAGAGCGAGGACGTCTTTCATTCCCGGAGTGTCCTGCCAGTCATGGTGAGGAACACATCTTCCAAATTGGGTTGCCTCACGCGAAGATCTTGAAAAGGAACGCCCTGTGTCTCGGACCATTGGAGAAGCTCGCTCATTGTGCTCGGCAGATCTTTGGTCTCCAATGTGACGAGTCCGCCGTCTTGTCGCACGTTGTCACAGCAAGCGGACAAGGCGCTAAGCTGATTCTCTAGGATGCCGTCAACCCGGAACTCAATTAGCGTCTCTTCACCAAGTTGTCCCGTCAACTCGCGCACGGTTCCCTGGGCAATGATCTTCCCATGGTCCATGATGCAAATAGAATCAGACAGCGCCTCGGCTTCTTCCATGTAGTGGGTGGTTAGGACGATGCTTTTCCCCTCTGCCTTCAAGCGGGAGACGATATCCCACATGTTCCGGCGTGCCTGAGGATCGAGACCAGTAGTAGGTTCATCGAAGAATATGAGATCTGGATCATTGACCAAGGCTGCGCCCACGGCCATCCGTTGCCTTTGGCCTCCGGATAGTGTTCGAACTTGGGCTCCCGCCTTCTCTGTAAGCGCCACTTGCTCGAGAATGGCATCCACAGAGACGCGGTTCTCGAAAAACGAAGCAAACAGCTGAATGATCTCTCGTACCTTCAGGTGTGGCTCGAACCCGCCTTCTTGCAACAGGACGCCCATGCGCTGTTTGGCGGCACGCGTGATGCGCTTCATCGGTTGTCCGAACAAGACAATCTCTCCACCATCGGGTTCTCGAATTCCTTCAAGAATCTCCATGGTCGTTGTCTTGCCGGCACCATTGGGACCAAGGACTGTGAATACTGTAGCTTTTGGCACGACAAACGAGATGTCGTCCACAGCTATGATCTCGCCATAATGCTTGGTCAGATGACTGACCTTCATGATGAAGTCATGGGTCATAGTCCCTCCCGTCGATCGAAGACTTGTGCTGAGCTACGTGTACTCTAGCGTACGAAGCGGGTCAAAGGCTAGGCTCGAGCAATGTCTCCAGTGCACATTGCTGGCAGGGAGGGGGCGATCCATGTGGGATGGATGCCTGTCTGTTGCATCTCGCTCTCGCTTGAGATTCCGGAAAGAACAAACAGCGTGTCCAGTCCATTCTTGATCCCCCCGAGGATATCGGTCCCAAGGCGATCGCCAATCATGAGGATTCTGCTTGTCGATACAAGTTTCTTGGCGACGTCAAAAATCGGGGATTCGGGTTTACCGACAATGACGTCCGGTGTGAAACCCATCCCGCGAAAGGCTCCGACCATGGCGCCCGCTCCAGGCATAAGGCCGCCGGGAATTGGATAGGTGCCGTCTTCATTAGTGGCAGCCCACTTTGCACCGGCTGTGAGCGCATGAAGCCCATGCGCCATCTTCTGGTAGTCGAAGCAGCGATCCATGCCTGTGGTTACCCATTGGGCGGCCTCTGGCTCTGTGGCAATTTGATGTCCACTAGCCAAGAGTTCGGCAGTGAGACCTGCTTCACCAATGGGCCAAACCGACGTGGAACCAACCGCCTTCTTGAGATAATCGGCAATGACGTGAGAGGAGCAAATGACATCGGTTGATTGGATATCGAAGCCAAATGAACAGAGACGTTCCGCATGCTGTACCCGAGAGCGCGTAGAGTTGTTGGTGAGAATGACGACACGGCCCATTTCTTGCAGGTTGCGCAGCGCTTCGACAGCACCGGGAATGAGTTCGGTATCATGAACGAGTACACCGTCTACATCGACGAAGAATGCTTCGTAGGATTCTAGATTCCAAGGATTCATAACAAAAACGTACCCCAATCCCTGATCGATTTCATCTGCTACTGCCCCAGGATCATCAGCGCGTAGATTAAGAAGAATCCGATAAGAATGATCAGGGGACTCGTCTCGAGACGGAAAATCTCAGAGGGGAGTCGGAATCGCCTCTTGCGGATCAAGAAGTACAACGCACCGCCAACGGCAATGACAACGAGCGCCTCTATGATGTGTAATCCGCTGTACGCATGCAGGGTGATGGCAGGCGAAACCAGAAGCAATGACAGCGGCCAGAACAGGATTATGCCGCCTCCCAACCAAGCGTAGGACAAGACTCGGCTGCGACTCGCTCGGTGCGTTGAAGATGCGAACAACACTGGAGCCAGCTTGGCAAACGACACGACCGTTCCAACAGACATAAGAAGCACGATGAGGTGCAGGAACATCGTGGGTAACCCGTCTTCAAGAATCGCTTTGGCATCGAAACCGGCTAGCGGCGGAAGTCCGATGATTCCTAGTACGGCAATGATCAGAGCAATGCGAGTGCCCCGAGGAATCTTGTGCTTGTTCTCGATAAGGGTCTTCAGGTCGGAACCGCCAGCACGAGCGGCTGCCTCGCCAATGGTTAGGAATAACAGGGCCTTGAACAACCCGTGAGCTACTTCGTAGCTTAGTGCTCCAAGACGACCTGCTTCTGTAGCCGCACCGAATCCGATTAGGATGTAGCCGATCTGAGAAAGCGTATGGAAGGCAAGTAGCCTCTTGATGTCATAGGAATTGAGGGCATAGACGATGCCAAGAATTCCAGTGATCGCACCCAAGACGATGAGTGTCAGATCAATCGGAAATACGTCGCCCAAGCGGAACAGTCCAACTACGCCCATCTTGATGACAAGACCAGATAGCAGTGCAGAGACAGCGGGCATAGCGCGGGCGTGCGCTGCTGGCAGCCACAGTGAGAACACGAATACTCCGGCCTTAACAGCGATGCCAGCAACAAGCAATGCCCCTGCCAATAGGACCCATGACTCTCCGGGCGATGCCTTGACGATGGTTTTTAGTACCGTCAGGTCTAGACACCCACAATGGGCGTAAACGACGCCGATGCCTAACAAGAAGATGCTCATTCCTAACGACGAAAGAACAAGATAGTGCAAGCTGGCCCAAATCTGACGAGGCTGCCGTTGGTATCCGACCAACAGGAAGCTGGCTAGCGTTGACAGCTCAAACAGCAGATATGCGTTGAACAGGTCTGTTGTAAACGAGAGAGCGTAGCAAGAACCGATTAGCAGATTCAGCAGAAGGAAGAAATAGGGACGCAGTTTGTCTTGCCAGGTATAGGCAGAGACAGCAGCGCTGAGAACCCAGGCGAGAACTGCGAAGGTCAGACCAACTTGATCTCCGATCAGGGAGATGCCGATTCCAGCAGGTGCGCCGCCAACAGAAACCATCTCGGGAGTTCCGCGGACCAACATCAGGGCAAGTTGACTCAGCAAAGCAGCATCGATGATATGAGAGAGGATCGTGAATAGTTTTCGCGCACGAGCAAACGAGATCGTTAAGGTGGCAAATACAAAGCGAAGAAGAGGCAGCAGAATCAGAGGCATGGGGTCTCCTGATCATCTGCTTCGCGGGCCATCTCTTGTTCGATTCGGATGGAATCTGTGGTGTGGTATCGCTCCACCAGGATCATGACGAACACCAGCGCCAAGGCGAGAATTGCGAAATTGACAACAATGGCAGACAGGACGAGGGCCTGGGGAAGGGGATCGGCAACGATTCCCAGGTCTCCTGGTAACTGAATCGGCGCTCTGGCTCCTGGGCGATCTCCAATGGAAACGAGGAACAGAATGGACGCTGCGTTGATCAACCCCAGCGCAAGGAGCTTGATGACAAGATCGCGGCGAAGGACCAGCGCGACAACGCCTATTCCAAATAAGACGAACGCTATGATTGCCGCCATTAGAGCTCTCCTCGATGTTGTGCAAACGCGGCAATTACAGCCCATGCACCGACGAACACCTTCATCGCAATAAGAATGTTGTAGACGAGAATTGAGCCACCGCTAAGCAGTTTCCCCGGCGTGCCCGTAGGCAACAACTCCGTGAGAGGGATTCTTCCGGCTACAGCGGGAGCGAGAACGAACGCCAGCAAGACCAGCAAGATCACCTTTTCCATTAGCGCCAAGCGAACAGGGTTCAATTGCGCATTCATGGCTTGTATGCCGTGGGCGATGGCAACATACAGCAAGCCACTAGCTGCAATCACACCCGCAGCGAATCCGCCTCCGGGCGAGATGTGTCCGAAGACCGCGAAGAACGTGCAGAGAAGCAGAGCCAACGGCGCGAGGAAATTGACTGCCGTTTGAACAACCTCGGATTCGGATAGATTGGGTAGCTTCATCCCTTCTGATTGCTGTAGGTAGTGGCGTACCCCTAGGACGGCCACTGAAAAGACGAGCACCTCAAGTAGCGTATCCAGCAACCGATAATTCAGATAGATGCCGGCCACTCGATTGGATGCCCCCGTTTCTTCCACCGCACGAGCGAGATAGCGTTCCGAATCTGCAGGATCTGGACTACTGCAGATATATGTGATGCCTATGAGTCCAACAAAGGCGGCGATAATGCCCACAGCGAAGATGATTCGAAGTCGATCCCTGGTCATGAAAAATGCCTCTCGATCATGTCCGCTAATTGGCCAGATGCTCGTAATTGGGTCAAGTAGTCGGCGTAGTCTCGCTGGAGCCTTGTCCTCTGCTTCGCGATCAAGAAGGCGTAGCCATACTGACCATCGATTCGTCCGAGATCCTGCAACGATGCGCCGATTCGACCGAGAGACAAGACACGGGCCAAGTCAAGTGAGCTGACTGCCGTTGATAGCGTGCCATTCTTGTCATGCTCAAGCAGTTCGGAGAAATAGCCTTCATAGTCAGGTGCCTCTTGAATGGGCTCGACGTTGAAAGACCTTCTCTTCGCAGGGAATGCAAAGACGCCTGTCTCCAAGTGCATTGGAGTGGATGCCAAGGCGCCTTCACCGCTGTCGAGGGGGACCATGCCGCCTGCTCCCAGATCAGCTTCGTGATGGGCAACGAGCCAGCGTACGCGTCGCAAGGGAACGAAGTGCACTGACAAATCGAGGCCGATCTGTCGTGCAAAGCCTTCCAAGATCTCATACTCAAGCCCGACGATGCTGTCGCCTTCACGTGCAATCAAGCCCGGAGCCTCGTCGGCTACGACAGCTAACCTTCCTGTCCTTCGGATGGCCAGTACGTAGATGGCTGTTACCAAGGCCGCGCCGATGGTCGCCTCGGTGATTGCTACGTCGGGAGCATGCATGAGAAGATAGACGGCCGCCAATAGCAAACTGAACAATCCCATTCCAATGATGGCAGACAATCTCCGTGTTTGAGTCAGAGCAATGCCAGCCACAATTGGGAGAAGCGCCAGGAGAATCCACCGGGCAATCATCGATCACTCTCTTCGCGGTGTTGCTGAACAAAAGCGCTACGCGCCACACTGTGGGTCACGATGGGATTGGTAATTAGCATGAGGAGCAGTAGCAGTACGAGCGTTATGTCATGACGATTCCAGCCGGAATGGAGAATGAGTCCCATGAGGATCAGTCCGAGGCCTGCGTTGTCTGAGACCCCGCTAGCCTGCAATCGTGAGAATATGTCGCGAAAGCGGAGCAAGCCCACTGATCCGACGAATACAAAGCCCACCCCCAGCCCCATAAGTACATACGTTGCGATTGTCATCGGTTCCCTCCTCCGCGCTCAAGGAAGCGGGAAATGATAACTACTCCAAGGAAGCTCAGCGCCGCATACCCAATGGCTACATCCAAGTAAATCGTCTCACGCGTGGCCACAGCGACAAGACACACAACAACGACGATCCGATTGGAGGCAGTGTTGTAGGCAAGCAGACGATCCCATGCTGAGGGGCCGCGCCACAACAGAAAGAGGACAGGTGCTAGGGAGCAAAGGATGAGCGTCTCAATGATCTGCATGACGATCCTCCTCGAACAGCCTGCGCAGCCTTGTTTCAAAAGATTCCTTGATCGTGCGCCAGTCACCATGTCCGCCAGCTGCCTGCAGCCAATGGATGTATAGCAAGTCCTCCTCAATGAGAAGTGAGATGGTGGATGGTGTTAGTGTGATGGAATTCAGCAGGATGAAGCGTGCCAACGGGTCTTCGACGCGAATGGGAAGAGCCATGATGCGGCCCTCTTCGCCTCGCTTAAGGATGAGCCACGTCGTATGCAATGTGGAAATCACAAAGCGCTTCACCAGTACCAGAACGAATCGAGCCAGTCGAAGAGGGCGGCGCACCAATGCGTAGACAGAAGACGGCACTGCCGGCATGATCGCGCGCCAGAAAACAGCGACTATGATAGAACTGATTACCCCCGCTATCACAAAAGGGATAGCCAGGGTTCGCGTCATTGCCAACCACACCAAGAAGAGAGCAAACGTCCCAAGAATCATGATGTACTAATCATCTTGATTCAGGAGCCTGACTGCAACTACGGACGCCAAGACACTGCCGTCCTTTATTCTTCGATCGTCACGCGTATATCGTCAAAATAGGCGTTGCAGGTTTCCGTGAGGCTCTCTTCACCAACAAGAATCGTCCAGATTGAGGTATCTGTAAACGGTTCGCCATCCAAGGGGCCCTCAAGCCAAGACACATCATCGATCAGAAACTCAAATGAGTCCTGGTCATAGGCGAACGTATACGTGTGCCAGCGATAGACGTCGGGCTCGTAGCTGATTGGATGTCCAACATCGGTTCCCAGAAGGGTTGGGATCTGAACATAGGATCCATCTCGCTCGTTGGTGAACAGGAAGTAGGGAAGCGAACCAACCAGAGAACTCAATTCCGCTCTGGCTGGAGCGAACACGAACGTATGGAAGTCCTGATTCCGTAAAGCCATGATGCGACAGGAGAACACGACCTTCTGACCGACGCGCAGCGGCGGCACTTCGATTGCATGATAGCGTCGATGCCAGCGACTGGCTGCGCTTCGAATATACAAAGCGTTCCCAGGTGCTCCCAAAATGTAGTCAATCACACCGTCACTGGCAGATGCCCAAGTTGGGTCCAGTACCCAGCGCGCGATTGCCATCTCGGCATCCGCAAAATCCTCATTCAAGATGACGGTTCCCGTTCTCGCGTATACGACCACCTGATGTGCCTCGGTGTCCCGATTCCCATTGGCATCCTCAATTGTCATGGTGATCAAGTACGTGCCGGCGAACGGGAAGGAGGCGTTGACCTGCTGGCCAACGAGGGTTTGTCCGTCACTGAATGACCAACTGTAGGAAACGATGGAAGCGCTTCCCAGAGACACGGATCCATCCAATTCGAAGGTTTCGCCCGCATAAACCACGACAGGCGAGATTGAGAAATCGGCAGATGGACCATGTTGCAAAAGGTCGCAGCCAGCAAGAGCCAGCAGTAAACCTGTCGCGATAACTAGCTTCGCCAAATCGAGCGCTCTATCCTTAGCCAACAGAGATCAGCTCATCCTTTGGGAACGCGGTGATAATCTCGCATCCCGTTTCCGTTACCACAACATCGTCTTCGATGCGCACGCCGCCGATTCCTGTGAAGTAGATTCCTGGCTCAACGGTTACCACCATTCCTGATTCTAGTGGATCCTTGCTGAGAGGAGAGAGCCCGGGGGCTTCATGGACTTCCAAACCGATTCCGTGCCCCAAGCCATGTCCAAAATTCTCTCCGAATCCCGCTTCTACAATCAAGTCGCGCGCTACAGCATCGGCTTCGACACCAGTGACGCCAGCGTGGATGGCTTCGATCGCCTGCTTGTTTGCTCTCAACACAGTGTCGTAGATTTCCTTGTCTTTGGCCGAGGCCGCGCCGACAACGAACGTGCGGGTAATGTCTGAGCGATAGCCGTTCACATTGGCACCAAAATCGAACAGCAACAGATCGCCCTCTTTGAGGATGGACGCATGATGAAACGGACTGTAGTGATTGAGTGCCGTATTCGGTCCGGCAGAAACATTGGTGCTGAAGGCAATCCCCTCGGCATCGGATTTCCGAATGAGCATTTCAAGTTCCAAGGCGACCTCCGCCTCGTCCATTCCTACCTTGATCCACGGCACCAATTCGCTGAGAGCTGCGTCAGCTATTTTTGCAGCAGCACGAAGGTGATCGAGCTCATCATTGGATTTGATGCGTCGAAGCTGGGCCACCGGATCCTTCTGAGGATTCAACTGCAGGCTTCCCAATTTGCCCAACTCTTCCATCCAATACACACTCGCTCTAGCAGAGGCAAAGGTGCAAGATCGCAAGGATCTCCCAGTGAGCCCTTCGAACAGCCCCTTGTTGTTCCAACCGCGGCCTGCGTCAATCTGGACCTCATTGGTTTCCTGAGCTGCTTGTTCTGTGTAGCGAGAATCTGTTAGCAGCGCAACATGCGTGGGAGACAGAATGAGCGTGCCTTCTCCAGTGAACCCCGTTAAGTACCGAAGGGAAACAGGGTCAGAGCCTTCCCAATTGACGGCAATGAAGGCATCTGTTGTGAGGGTGTCTAGAAGGCGCTGTCGTCGAAGTGCATAGTTGGTCATATGGTTCCCCTTTCGAATGATCCAATGGTTCACGTCTTTACTACCGCAGGCCCAGGCCTGTTGCCCAACAAACTTAGTCACGCCCCAAACTGTATCTCAAGGCGAGGTTACACCGAAGGTTCAGCGACCTAGGGTACACTGTCAAGTCACCGTCATGTGGACGGTTCAGCCTCCGCAGCGAACCTGGCAAAGCGGAGGCACCCGTGCAAACGCGCTTGTCAACTCAAAATGCGACCGATATAATCCGCAGACTATGATTGCACTTCCGGAACTTCAACAGCAGATCGATGCCATCCGACGTGACCTAGAGCAACAATTGCCCAAGCTATCTGAGCACGATGCCTTGGAGGCATTTCGAGTCGAGTTCGTAGGTCGGAAGGGCCGTATTACCCAGCTGTTCAAGCAGATGGGACAGATCGATCCAGAATCGCGTGGTGAGGCAGGACGTCTAATCAACGAGATCAAAGAACACGCGACCACATGTTTCGAAGCACAGGATCAATCCAATCGAAGTCAATCTCGTCAGCAACAAATGGCGTCCGACCGAGTCGATATGTCCTTGCCTGGTCAGCATCGAGCCTTGGGATGCTTGCATCCAATGACCATCGTGCAACGCGAAATCGAGTCGATCTTCATGAAGATGGGTTTCGATGTTGCCACGGGGCCGGAAATCGAGACGGAGTACTACAACTTCGAGGCCTTGAATATCCCTGCGGATCACCCAGCACGAGCGGACTGGGACACGTTCTATATTGGGAAGACACATTTGCTTCGACCTCATACATCGCCTGTCCAGATTCGTGTCATGGAACAGACAGAGCCGCCAGTTCGCATCATCTGTCCTGGCCGCTGTTATCGACGAGATACGCAAGATGCAACGCACTCTCCAGTATTTCATCAGATTGAGCTTCTGTGGATTGAAGAAGGACTCTCGCTTGCCAACCTCAAGCACGTCCTGGAAATCTTCACTCAAGAGTTCTTCGGAGAAGGCTACGAAATGTTGTTCTCAGGCGACTTCTTCCCCTTCACCGAACCGTCTGTTCAGGTGCACATTAAAGCTCCTGGCGCTGCGGATTGGATGGAAATCATGGGTGCAGGAATGGTCGACCCAGCTGTGCTCACCAATGTTGGCTACGATGCTGAGAAGTACACGGGCTTCGCGTTTGGTCTTGGGATTGAACGGATGGCTATGTTGCGCTACGGCATTGATGATATCCGCGCCTTCTTCACCAACGACTTGCGGTTCATCAAGCAGTTTAGCTAGAAGCCTGAATCTTATCGACAGCTTGGAATAGAAGACTCGCGTTCTGGCCTCCAAATCCAAAGGAATTGGATAGGGCAACATGTATGGGGTGCTCCACGCGGGTCAATGTATAGTCGAGGTCGCAATCCGGGTCAGGTGTTTCCAAATTCAGTGTCGCAGGAATGATCCCATGCTCCATCGATAGGATGGTGGCGATCGCTTCAACCCCACCTGCTGCGCCAAGCAGATGCCCAAGCTGTGACTTGGTTGAGCTAATCTTGATCTGTGATGCACGCTCTCCAAGTGCAAGCTTGATGCCATTGGTTTCCACTTTGTCGTTGGGCGGCGTGGATGTGCCATGCGCATTGATGTAGTCGATATCTTGAGGCGCCAAACCCGCGGATCGGAGAGCCATTCCCATGGATTGGGCAGCTCCAGCTCCGGTCTCTATCGGTGATGTGATGTGGCATGCATCCGCTGACATGCCAAAGCCATCAATAGCAGCGTAAATCTTTGCACCTCGCGCCATTGCGTGCTCATAGGATTCGAGGACCAACATGCCTCCGCCCTCCCCCATGACGAAGCCGTCGCGATTCTTGTCAAATGGGCGGGAAGCGCCTTGTGGATTGTCATTCCTCGCAGAAAGTGCGCCCATGCGAGCAAATCCTGCATAGGTGATCGTTAGCAGAACAGCTTCCGATCCACCTGCGATTGCGCAATCGAGATCGCCAGATTGAATGAGTTTCGTAGCCAATCCAATGGCGTGTGTGCTGCTGGCGCACGCCGAAACCACACCGAAATTGGGCCCCTTTAGTCCGTGTTCGATCGAGATCTCGCCGCCTATTGCATTGGGCATCAGGCGAGTTACGAAGAAGGGACTGACGCGACGAGGGCCTTTCTCCATCAGGATCCTGAAGTTGTCAGCGAATGTCTCCATGCCTCCAATGCCAGTTCCAGCCACGACGCCGAACCGTTCGAGATCGCACGATGCGAGATCAATACTTGCATCTTGAAGCGCAAGTTTCGTTGCAGCAAGCGCAAACTGTGCTGAGCGGTCCAAACGCCGAGACTTCTTCGCTTCGATGTAATCCAGCGGATCAAAACCATCGACAGGTCCGCCGATCTTGACGTTTATTCCTGTGAGATCGACAAGATCCTCCACATTGCGAACCCCGCTCTTGCCAGCGGCCAGTGCTTTCCAGAACGCGTCTTTACCGACTCCAATCGGGGTAACAGGCCCTAGACCAGTGACGACGACTCGATTAGGCATGGGTCTCCTTAACGTGACACAAAAGCTCTAGATAGGTGATTTCCTCTAGAAGACATGCTGTGGACTCCTTGGATTGAAGCTCAGCGATCTGGGCTTGAACAGCCGTTGGTTCAATTTCTTCAAGCATATAGGGGCGCTCTACAAGTACAGTCGCATTCTTATCTGCAAGACTGAAGGTCCCACCCTTGCACACAATGGTGCTCTCTGTCCCATCGATCAGCAATCGAATGACTCCGGGAACCAAAACTGCGAGAATGGGTGCGTGTCCGTCCATCACAGCGAATTCGCCGTGGGGACTACGCGCAACGATCCGTTCTGCGTTCCCCTCTACCAATGTTCGATCTGCAGAGCGTACGATACAGTGCATGGCTCCCCCCTCAGCGATCATGTGCTTTCGTGACAAGACCGCTCCCCCAATTCATGGCGAGGTTGTTTTACTCGATGCTATCCAGAATCTCTACTGTCCGACTGGCCCCTATTCGCGAGGCTCCAGCATCAATCATCGCTTGAGCTGTTGCAGCGTCGCGAATACCTCCGGCTGCCTTGACCCCCATATCCTCTCCGACTGTCTTGCGAAGTAGTGCGACGTCCTCAAGCGTTGCGCCTCCGGATGCGAATCCAGTAGACGTCTTGGCAAACTGGGCTCCAGCCGACTTGGTGATTGCAGCTCCTGTAACTTTCTCTTCCTCGGTCAACAGAGCCATTTCAAGAATGACTTTCACATCAACGGGCCTTGCGGCGTGTTCCGCAACAGAACAGACAGCGCGGATGTCAGCCTCGACCAGCGCAAGATCTCCCTCTTTCAGGGCAGCAACATTGATGACCATATCCAACTCATCAGCTCCGTCGTCAATCGCCTTCTGAGCTTCATAGGCCTTGGTTTCAGACTTAGACATACCGTGAGGAAAGCCGACAACGATGCAAAGAAGAACGTCTGAATCCGCCAAGTAGCTCTTGGCCAATGAGGCATGACACGGATTCACACAGACCGACGCGACGTTATACTGGACCGCTTCTTCACACAGCTTCTTCACGCCTTCCTTGGTGGCCGTTGGCCCTAGTATGGTGTGATCAATTCGTTTCGCCAGTTCGCTTCTGGTTAGCATGACGTTCTCCTTTGCTATCGTTTGTCGGCAGCGCCCAACTCTGTCCTTCTCGTTCCCTTCTTGAAGAGGAGGAAGCTTCTGCCCCCTTCATGGATTAGACCAACGCCTAGATATCCAAGCTGAAACAACCGTTCCATGAAGCCTCGGCTTCGCAGCCTCCATTGTATCGCAGCATCGTGGTCGCGCACTTGTAGATCAGCGAGATTCTCGGGAATTTCAGCCAAGACGTGATCGGATGCTGGTGATTGTTCCCACTCGACAATGCCGCGTGCGCCAGATGGAAGAACTGTAGTTTTCGTCAGCACAGTCATTTCGTGAAGGCCAATTTGCTGATGTGGAAGTGCGTGTCCTTGATCCAGAACGCTGGCAACGCGGGGCGCATCGAGCCACCACTCGCAGTGAATGCTGTCAGTGGCCAATCCTGGCGCTCGAGCATCTAGGTTGCTTCCCAAGTCGTTCTGGCTGTACCCAGTCAGGATTCCTCCCAATTTGTTTAGTGCGATGTGGATTTCGCTGCTATTCAATGGATCGACATCCCAGCAAGTTATGTCGATGCCTCTCTGTTGGAGGGTTCTCCTCTCGATAACTCGAAGCCTGGTTCCAATACCGCGATTTCGCTGGCTCTGACTCACGCCCCAGGCGACGGTTCGATGTGCTGGGTAGTCGTCGACTTTCGCTATCAAGTCGATGAGAATCCCGTGCAGTGATTCAGATGGCTGAGCAGATGATCCAAACGCACCCAGAAGTAGGCCGCCACTTCTTTGGACATGCAAGAGATGGGGAACTTGCCAAATTGTGGAGGCACGTTCCCCAACCACTGTCTGCTGTAAGGCAACGGCAGCTCGAAAATCCTCGACGGTTTGCAGGGGCCTAGTAGCGATAGTCATCAGCGTGGTCTTTGTTCTGTTCCCTCTTGTCGGCATACATCCGCCGATCGACTTCCTCAAGGATTTCTTCCAACGTCTTGCTCTCTCCGGGAAGGCGCGGATAAATGCCGATGCTCAACCCAAGGGTCAAGCCGATTTGCTCTGCATTGGTTCCCTCAAGAACAATGCTGATTCGCTCCCTCAGCCGGTCTGCGATGAGGAGAGCGGCACCGTGACTATCGGTTTCTGGCATGAGAATTAGGAATTCGTCGCCGCCATAGCGAATGACCCGATCAGAATCTCTCACCGCAGTCGACAGTAGATTGGCGACATTCTGCAAGACTAGATCTCCCGTTAAGTGCCCCATACGATTATTCACTGCGCGGAAACCATCGACATCAATCATCATCAGTGAAAGCGGGTGGGCGTATCGATCACTTCGACTAATCTCAGACGCAATGATCGAGTTGAAGTAGTGGCGATTGAACAAACCTGTTAACGGATCCCTAATTGCCTGTTCCCTCAGATCGGCTTGTGAAGAGATGTTGGATAGAGCGATGGCGAAATGCGTAGCCACAACTTCAATGAGTCGTCGATCTTCATCATCGTAATAGTTGATTGTCGGGCTTTCTGTGTTTATTACCCCAAGAAGATTCCCGGAAAACATGATAGGAACGGCCAGCTCAGAGCGCGTGCCGTCAGAAACCTTTATATAGTACGGGTCCTTGCGCACATCTGGAACAATCATGAAGCGCCGTGTCAACGCTGCTTGCCCAGCGATTCCCTCTCCTAGACCTAGCGTGTATCCCGGGAACAAGGTGTCCTGTTCGTAGGGCCCGTGGAATCCGGCAAGCCGCAGTGTTTCGTCGCTATCCATGAGCAGAATAGAACTAATGTGGAAATCAAACTGGCTTAGCAGGAACTCCAGTGTGCTATCAGTGGCTTGCTTCTCAGTCGATGCAATTGCCAGGTGCTGTCCGAATTCGTATATGCGGCTAAGGGACGAGCGCCGCCTAAGGCCGGCAATGGCTGTCGCCAGTTGACTGGCCAACGCAGTGAGTATCTCCTCGTCTTGATCGCCAAATGCAGACAGTCGTGGACTCGCGACATTGATTACACCAAGCGTACTCTTTCTGCCGAGAATGGGGAGTGACATGAAGGAACGGATAGACTCCCGCGTACCGTTGTAGCGACTGTCCTGAAGGACATTAGGGCTGTTCACCAACTCAGCATTCCGAAACGCAAGGCGAGTTATTCCTGGTCCGTGAGTATGATGACGAGCTCCTTTTTCCGGGAGCTCACCTTCGACGAAAGAGCCATTCTGTGTTACTGCCTCGACAATCAAACGGGCGCCATCGTGCAACCACACATTGCACATGTCAAAATCCATGTCCCGGCAGACTCGATTGGCGACGATGTCGCACAGAGTTCGCTCATCGTTTGCCAGCGACAGCTCCCGCCCAAGGACTGATAGACCATGTAGCTGCTCTGCCTGCCTTTTGAGACGATTCAGCTTATACACGCGCTCCACAGCAATGGCAGCAAAGCGGGCAAGAAAAGCTACGGGCTCAATGGATGCAATCGAGGGCACACTATGATCAATGGGATCGTCCACGGAAATCGCGCCTATGATTCCGGCTGAACCCTGCAGTGGCATGAAGAGATAATCATCTGGATGCCATCCCTCGACAGCGACAGTTCCGCCTATGCCAACTGCTCCTGACCAAGGCACGGAATCATGAGGGATATATTGGGCTGCCCCAAGTGAGTATTCGTTTGAGAATACCTGTCTTCGTTCGTCTATGGTCATCGGAACCTGCGATCGAATAGTGTTTTGCTCTTCTGCAGTCAGGCCCGAGGTCATGAGTTTGTAGACAGGACCCCCAAACGGATCTGGAATGGATAGGTCGTATAGTGACAGGACGGCCCGAGAGAATCCGCTGTACTCGATGATTGTGTCCAATACAAGTTGAAGAATGCGGTCGATGTCCTGTTCGGCGAGGATGACTTCTGTCAGTTCCAGAACGATCCGATGAAGCTGCTCAATTCGTGTCTCTTCTGTGATATCGCGGATTGTTCCTTCGATGACTTGCACGCCTTCTTGCGAGATGATTCGAGAACGAATCTCTCCGACAACGACGCGGTCCCCAGATGCGAGAAGCTTGTAAGTGTTAGGCGGGGCATTGGGAGGACGCAATGGCAAATCTTTCATCGCTTGACGGAACCTTGGTCTGTCACTTGGTGCGAACAGTCGCTCGAGCTCGATCCCCTCAAGCTCAGGCATGTCATACCCGAATCGCTGCAGTAGGTGGTCATTGGCATAGGTCACGCGCCCGTCAGTAATCTCGAAAACTCCTATGGGAACGGATTTCAGCAATTCGCGATAATGGACCAATTGCGAATGCAAGCTTTGGAATGCGAGGGCTGAGGCCATGGCCTGTTGCAGAAGCTCTTTAGATGGACGGTGCTGGACACGTGTAACCCCAAGATTAAGGTCTGGGCACGGACTTGCTTCCGAACTCAGCGCATGGTCAAGAAGCAATATGGGAGCGTCCGTCGCTTCTCGGGTCTGAACGACTGCCCGCTCAAGTGCTGGCAAGTCATAATCGAGAGAGCTTAGGACAACAGCCGTGACAGAGTTGTTGGTTTCTGAGAGGCTTTCATTCAGTGCCCACGGGAACGTGTCGTATCCAAGAGAGCCCAGTGTCTGACAGACAGGGCATTGGATTGGATCGACGTCAGTACGAACGAATACTGTGCCCCTGGGATCTTGGTTCATCTCTCACCTTGTGGATTGCGTCAGCTGCTGAATTTGATCCGAATCATGTGTCCAATTGGCTCGTACCTTGACGATCGTCTCCAGAAACACTCGCTGCCCCAACAGATTCTCAATATCAGTTCGTGCGAGCGAACCAATCTTCTTGATCATTTTTCCGCCCTTGCCGATGAGAATGCCCTTCTGAGATTCTCGCTCGACAACAATCTCGGCCTTAATCTCTACGATGCCGTCATCGCGCTGGCTGAGCCACTTGAGACGAACGGCTGTCGAATAGGGAACTTCGCGATGAGTAAGGCGAAATATCTTCTCGCGGATGAGCTCTCCAATGAGGAAGTCCTCGGTCTGATCCGATTTCTGCTCATCAGGAAAGAGAGTGAGTCCAGGAGACAGATACTTAGAAATCGTCTCGACGACATCGTCGAGTCCTTGATACTTCATAGCTGAAACGGGAATAAGCTCCGCAAACAAGCCAGTTTTCTCGTAGGCAATCAGCGTTTCTGCTACTTCATTGGCCTTGACACTGTCGATTTTGTTGACCAGAAGAATGATCGGAACGTCGAGATCTTCCCATTCATCGAACACCAACTGGTCGAGCTTGGGGACTGCACCCCAGGGCTCCACCATATAAACGAGAAGGTCCATTCCACGCAGACCTCTCTTGGCCTCACGCAGGATGTGCCGGCTCAATGCGTCTCCGGGCTTGTGCAAGCCGGGTGTGTCAACAAACACGATCTGAGCAGTGTCTGTTGTCAGCACGCAACGGATTCGGTTGCGCGTGGTCTGTGGTTTGTTGGATGTGATAAGAAGTTTCTGGCCCATGGCCGAGTTTAGAAACGTTGATTTGCCAACATTCGTTTGCCCGAGAACGGCGACAAAGCCGGTTCGACGTTTCTTGCTATCCTTGCTCGCTTGAGTTTCTGCAGCCTTCATTTCTCATCCCTTCGATTTCTGAATCGATCTATTGTAGTGGAGGCGAACAAGATTCCGAATGTGCCGGATGCTTCAGCGTTCGCAATTGTGTTCTAAATCGAGCCCCACTATACTCGAAACGAAGGACTCAAATGGACATCGTCATAACAAACATAGGTCAGTTGGTAACACCTGTCGAGAATGCCTTGGGTGGAGACGGGCAATCATGCGGCCTCCAGATCACCTCCAACGCATCGCTTTGTATCCGGAATGGACGGATTGTCGACGATCATCCTCCGAAGGGAGCCAAGCAGGTCAGGACCATTGATGCGGGCGGCTGTGTGGCCATACCGGGGTTGATTGACCCGTTCTGGGTTATGCCTCGCCTTCCGACTTGGATGGATGAAGTACCCGAATCGAAGTTGCCTGGGAATGATCTGCTGAGTTGGAGTCTTCGACTCCTTCAGCGGGGGTTGCGCACAGGAGTGACAACCGTTGAGGTGAAATGCCCCCACGATTCGGAATTCACGGGGCTCGAAGCGCTTGGCCACCTCACGCAGCATCATCAACCTCGCGTAGTAGGGACGCTCCTAGCGTCGCTTCCTGAATGTAGCGAGGATCGCGATCGTACCATGTCGACGCTGATCGGGGATGTCATCCCCGAAATTCGAAGGCGCCGATTGGCGACGTTCTGTGATGTAGGGTGGGGCTCGCATAGTGGCTACATCACCGAGGCGAGAACTGTTTTGCGGGCTGCCAGCGGTGCTGGATTGCGTCCCAAGCTGCATATCCAAGCACCCCCTCTAGCAGAAGATGTGCGAGACCTTGCTCTCTCTCTTGAGGTGGCTGCCATCGGATGTGCCTCCCATCTTCCATCTCTTGCTGCCCAGCATCTGTCTGAGGGCAACGTTTTCCCCGTCTATTTGCCCATCGTGCCCGGCGGGCAGGCAGGACAATGCCTTCATGTTCGAGCACTCATCGATCAAGGCGTACGCATTGCTATTGGATCTGGGAACGGACTCCTAGGTAGTACCTCGCGATCGATGTGGGCTGTTCTGACATCAGCTGTCAACCATATGGGAATGTCGTTGCCAGAGGCGATCTGCGCGTGCACATTGAACAACGCCATGGCCATTGAGATGTCACATGAAGTGGGCAGTTTGGAGCCAGGGAAGCGTGCCGATTTGGCCCTTCTTGACCTAGTCGATTTTCGCGAATTGGAGACAGTTGTTGATTCCCCTCCTGTGTCGATGGTCATGGTCAACGGAGAGATCGTCTTCTCTCTATGACAATTCATGTGTTGGCCTACGCAAAACTGAACCTATTTCTGAACGTCTGCAATACACGACCAGACGGCTTTCATGAGATTCAATCCCTTGTACAGACCATAGATCTTGCAGATCGAATTAGGATCGAGAGAGCTCCCGACGTGAGCGTTGTCTGCAACACCAAACTGGCAGGACCCAACATCGTTGAGTCAGCAGTTCGTGAGCTGCTTCAAGAGAAACAGACCCAGTCAGGCGTGGCTATTGGGATTGAGAAGAACATTCCTATTGGGGCGGGCCTTGGCGGCGGATCGTCGGATGCAGCTGCTGTGCTTGCAGTTGTGAATCAGCTCATTCCGCCTCAGGTTTCCGAGAGCAGATTGAGTGAGATCGCTGGAAGGATAGGCTCAGACGTTCCTCTGTTTTTGGCAGGCGGTTGTGTGAGTCTGGCTGGCCTCGGGCACCCCGAGCGTCGACACTCCCTGCGTACGGAAACATTCGTGTTGCTTGTGCCCGGCGTACATTGTTCTACAAAGGAGATCTATGAGGAGTGGCGACCCGCTGATTCCACGGTTCGAGCAAACGAGCTGGGACGAAATGATCTTGCTTCTGCGGCAGCAAGGATTCACCCGGAGCTTGGCGACGTGGGGCACATCATGAGTAAACTCGGAGGACTCTATTCGGGAATGACGGGAAGTGGATCAGCGTTCTTTGCAGCATTCCCGAATCGCATGGAGGCTGCCTCTGCCGTTGAGCAGTTGACGAGACAGGAGCTTGGCAGCCGTGTATATTATTGCCAACCAACCCGGTCTGGGTTTGCCGAACTCTCTGACTGAACATTCAGACTCAAGGCTGGCTGAACCCAGAAGCTCCGGGATCGAAGAGCTGAAGAAGCCATAGAAACACCAAGGCCGGTATGTCCGGGCTCGTATTGTAGGGGGATTGGCGTATGAAGATCGCGATTGACGGCCCGGCTGCGTCTGGAAAGTCTAGTCTGGGACACGCACTGGCCAAGCGATTCAGCCTTCGTTTCATTGAAACAGGAAAGATGTACCGTGCCGTTGCCTTGGCGTTTGATCGCGGTACTGACTTGTCTGACATCGAGATTGAAGTCACTCAAGACGAGCGGTTCCTGCTCAACGGGGAAGATGTTACAGCTCAGCTCCATACTCCCGAGATGGATCAGAAATCGTCACAAGTGGCCACACGGCCCGACGTTCGTGATCGCTTGGTTGAGCTTCAGCGTAAGATTGCTGAGAAGCATGATGTGGTCATGGAAGGAAGAGATATCGGTACAGTCGTGTTGCCTCATGCCGAGGTCAAGATTTTCTTGAAAGCAACTGCACATGCGCGAGCGATCCGAAGAATCGAACAACGACACTTTGGAGATTTGGAGCAAGTTGAGCGAGAGTTGACTGTCAGAGATAAACGCGATTCCGAACGCGTTGTTGCACCCTTGAAACCAGCAACTGACGCAACTATAATCGAAACAGACCGAAAGTCTCTTACAGAGGTCATTTGCGAGGCATCAAACTTAGTGAAGGATCGGTTGGAAAACGTTGCTTGGGCAGCTAAAGATCGGGATTAAAAACGGGCTGTATGCTATCATCGCGATACTGTGTCTTGTCATGCTCAAATTGCTCTTTCGCATCCGCGTTCAGGGTAGAGAGAACATCAGCAAGCAAGACGAGTACATAGCAGTAGCGCGGCATCGCAGTTATTGGGATCCTCCAATACTTACCGTAGCAATCGGGGCATTCACTCCCGTTCATTACATCTCACGCAAGGGTCTTATGCATGGGATTCCGCTGGTAACGTCCATCATACGAACGTTTTCGACGATTATTGACCGAGAGAATTTCAGTCGAGATGATTTCCGGAGAGTGCTGGCAGCCATGAAACAAGAGCGAGTCATCGGATTGTTTCCTGAAGGCACAACAACACGAGAGCAAGTCGATGCAAAGACCGGGGTGATTCACTTTGCGAGATTGTCAGGCAAACGAATTTTGCCAGTCAATATCATCGCAAAGGGACCGTTTCCTGCCAAGTATCCGTTCCACTTGCCCAAACTCACCGTGTCAATCGGCAAATCGTTCACTATCGCAGATCTGCAAAATGATGAATTCAGTGAGGTCACGCGCGCTGCTCAATACCAGCAAATGAGCGAACAGTTGATGTTTCGAGTTGATAACGCGTAAGGAATCGAGGAGGATAAGGATTGCTACATAAACGACGAAGCGGGCTCAGAGATCACTTTCTGAGGAAGCTCAATGGTAGGTGTCATTAGAGAATGGAACAGCGAATAAAGATGGAAGACGCTTTCACAGAAAGCGACGTCAAGATGTACAGTCGCGGAGATGTTATCTCCGGCACTGTCGTTCAAGTCAATGAGACGGAGATCCTCGTCGACATCGGCTACAAATCGGAAGGTATCCTTCCGGTAGCCGAACTTTCCCCCTTCCGCACAGACGGCAAGGTTGAAGAGGGCGAAGAGATAGAGGTTCTCGTTACGTACATTGATGAAGAAAAGGGGACCGTATACGCGTCTGAGAAGCAAGCTGAATACGAGAAGCGGATCGATACCCTGGAAGAGGCATACCGCAACGGAGAAGTGATCGAGGGTGAAATCACCGGCGAAGTGAAAAGCGCTGGCTATCACGTCAACCTCGACGGCATCCGAGCGTTCCTCCCAGGTTCCCATCTTGGAGATGATCTCCCGAGTTCGATTGACGAGCTTCGCGGACAGCGGATCCAGTTCAAGATCCTTGAGCTGTCCCGACGCGACAAGAACTTGGTCGTCTCGCACAAGGTCTTCGTTAAAGAGCAAGAGAAAGAGAAGCGGATGGCCCTCTTCCAGTCTCTTGAGAAAGATCAAGAGATCGAGGGAACGATTCGAAGTGTTGTTGACTTCGGGTTATTCGTCGATATTGGTGGATTCGAAGGACTCGTTCACCGCTCTGAGATCGCCTGGAAAGACCTGCCTGTCCCACCGTCTGAATTTAAAGTCGGCGAGAAGGTCAATGTCAAGGTCATCGATTTTGATACCGAGAAGGGCAAGGTTTCGCTCTCGATCAAACGGCTTCGCTCGAATCCTTGGGAAGGGATTTCTGAGCGCTTCACAGCAGGGACCCAAGTTACAGGTGCAATCGTAAGCGTGACTGACTTCGGCGCGTTCGTTGAACTCGAGCAAGACGTCGAAGGTTTGGTCCACGTATCCGAACTGTCCTGGGGTCATCCTGAAAGCCCGAAAGACGTTGTCACTGAAGGGGACGTTGTTACCGTGGTTGTGCTGAGTGTCGATGAGTCTGCTCATCGAATCAGCCTGTCACTGCGGCGCACACAGAGCGATCCTTGGGAAGCAGTCGCGGGCAAGTATCCTCGCGGCGAAGTTGTTCCCGGCTCAGTCACGAAGCTCACAGATTTTGGCGCCTTCATCAAACTCGAAGACGGCATTGAAGGACTGGTTCATGTCTCCGAGATTGACTGGGGTCACGTCAATCATCCTCGCGATGTGCTGTCCGAAGGTGATGATGTTGAGGTCAAGGTTCTAAGCGCAGATCCTACTGAACGCAGAATCTCTCTCAGCATCCGCGAACTGAAGGACAACCCGTGGCAGAAATTTGTCGAGCGATTCGCAATCGATGAGGTCGTTGACGGTGTAATCACTGAAATCAAAGACTTCGGTGCCTTTATGAAGATCACAGACGAAGTCGATGGTTTGATACACGTCTCTGAGATCAGTGAAGAGCGAATTGCAACGCCAGCCGACGTTCTTACTGTTGGTGCAAAGATTCAAGCACGCATCATCGGCATTAACGAAGAGAAGCGCCAGGTGCGTCTTACCATGCGCAATCTGTTCGGCCCACCAGAGATCCCAGCAATCTCCTTCGAGGAGCGGGAACGTGAGCGACCAGCATCTTCCTCAGGCCGTGGTGGCGGAGGAAAGGGTCGTGGCGGTGGACGCGGCGGCAAAGAGCGCGGCGGACGCGGCAAAGAGCGTGTAGATCGTAGATTCCTCGACGACGCAGGCCATGAGTCTCTCAGTATGCGAGACCTGCTTGCCCAAGCGGCGATGGAAGACGACGAGTCTTAGGAATTAACTGACATCGCAAGGAGGGTACACGGATGAACAAGGGCGAATTTATCGATCGTCTGGCGGATAAGACCAGCGTAACGAAGAAGGAAGCACGTCAGCTTCTGGACTCGGTGCTCGATCTGGTTCAGGAGACCTTGCTGCAGGGTGATGAGGTCAAACTAGTCGGATTTGGGAAGTTCGCGGTTCGCGCGCGTAAAGCGAGCAGCCGAATCAATCCGCAGACCAAACTCCCGATTGAAGTTGAAGCCAAAGTCGTACCGCTTTTCCGACCTGGCAAAGAGCTAAAACGCCAAGTTGAGAAGAAGCTTAAGGTCACGCCGAAAGGCGTAGCTAAAGTTTAGTCGTTCTGTTCCATCTCTAAACAAAGAGACCGGCCTCGTAACCTGAGGCCGGTCTCTTCTTTTCCTGCCAATGACTTCAGCCAACGGCTCCCTAGCGCATGACGCGGATTCTCTCTGCAGTAATAATAGCCGCCAGTTCTTGAACTGCTGTTTCGAGATCGTCGTTGATCACCAGAAAGTCGAAACAGGGCAGCTCTAGCATTTCCTGCTTGGCAACTTCTAATCGTCGCTCAATCTTCAACTCGTCTTCGGTGTTGCGCTTGCGAAGTCGCGATTCAAGCTCTTTCGTTGATGAAGGCGTAAGGAAGACGTAGAGAACTTTGATGTGCCCCATGCCTATTTGCTGGAGCGTCTTGGCGCCCTTGACTTCAATGTTGAGAATCACATCAAGACCATCGGAGACGAACCCCTCAATCTGCGATTTTGAAGTTCCGTAGTGGTCATCCAAATAGGTTACGTGCTCAAGGAAATCCCCATCTTCAATCCGCTGCACGAACTGCTCCTGGGAGACGAAAACATAGTCCTCCCCAGCCACTTCAGTGGGACGCCGCGGCCTTGAGGTGTAGGACACCGAATATACCAGCCCAGGGAGCCTAGCCATGACGCGATCGATGACCGAATTCTTGCCTGCTCCTGAAGGGCCAGTGACAACGAAAGCCAAGCCCCTTCCAATTCCCCTGCGGCTGTCAGATGGGCTATTCGACATTCTGTAGTTGCTCCTTGAATTGCTAAACGGCGAGTTTCATGTCGACAACGATCGAGCTGGTCGATGTGTCTCGAGCCTTCGACCCTAGAGTGTTGACCTCTCGCAGCATTTCCTGACTAAGGAAATCAAGTTCCTTACCGATAGGCTTGCCCGAATCCAGAACCTGAGTTGCGCGCGCAAGATGCGTCTCCAATCTGACCATTTCTTCCTGAACATCGAATCGATCTGTCAGGAGTGCGATTTCTGACTCCATTCTCGACGGGTCCACCTTGAGCTGAAGCGTCTCGATCTTCTCATTCAGGCGGGCCCGAATCTCCTCGAGAACCACGGGGAGCCGTTCCTTCACTAGATCCAGTGACTGGCGAACGCGGCCAGCGATCGCTGACAACTCAGCCTTCATCTTGCTGCCCTCGCGTGCGCGTCCGGCATCTGTTTCTTCAATGGCATCGGTGAGTGCTCGGTCGAGAATCAGCCAAAGCTCTTCATCTTCGGCATGCAAAGGCTGAAGTCCTCCTGCCCGGCTCAAATCCTCTAGCGAGGGAGACTGGGCGATGCCGAGCAACTGCTGAATCTCCTGAAGCTCGCGATAGATGTTCTGAGCTACTCCATGATCAAGCGGGTTGTCATTGCCGCCTGTTCCCATGTGATTGACACTGATCCACACGCTAATCTCGCCTCGTGAGAATGTCTCCTTAAGTCGAGCCTCAATGCGGGATAAAAGCTGCGGGTGATCGTTGAACGAGCGAATCCGTGTCGAAAGGAAGCGATGATTGAGCGTTCGAATGCTAGCTTCAACACGCCACTTCTCGCCCTCTGCTGAACCCACTCCAAATCCGGTCATGCTCTTAACCATAATTCTCCTTTGTCATCAATACAGAAGCATATCCGACGACAGAGCTTAGGTCGCCTGTCACATCGCCGGACGTTGCATATCCGAGCATACGTGTTGCTGTCCAGCTTTCATTTGCAGCCACGGACATCAAGACCTCTACAGCCGTTGGCCCACAAATCGTCAGTTGCTTCACCTGGCATAGTTGGCGGAATCCCTGGACATCTAGATCGAGGATGTGTCCCAATGCTGCGGTATCAGCACTTCGAGCCTCAGAATTGGGCTTAAAATGCGTGAAATCAGAACTAGCGATAACGAGTCCTTTGTGCACTCCGAGGGCCTTTATGAGCCCTTTCGCTGCATCCTGGATACGGACTAGCGGAGCCGGGCTGACACAGATAGGGACAATCGGCATTGTGGTTCCCCAAAGGTGCTGGATGAAGGGAAGCTGCACCTCAATCGAGTGTTCGCGTTCAAACGAAGCCGCTTCATAGGCAAACCCCTCTTCAAAGAGACGAGCCATCATGTCTGGGTCTACGGGAGATCTACCCAACGGAGTCTCCCATTCCAAATGAGGAGACAGCGCAAACCAAGGGCCAACCCGCGTGTGACTTGCGCCCAAGATGACGACGACATCAGGGCGCCCCGCTTGAGCCACCTCAAGAAATCCCTTGGCGGCGATACCTCCTGAGTAGATGTAGCCTGCGTGAGGCGCGATTATTCCCCTTGACGATGGCATTGGGAGTGCCTGAGAATCTTCGGTGACCCCCAGCAGCTCACACAGAACGTCGCGTAGCTGCTCAGGTTCGTTCGGATAAAACCTGCCAGAGACAATGGGGATGCGGATATTGTCGTTCATGAATGCATTGTAGCGATCCGGGGATCGACGCATCAAGCATGATCGGCCAAAAACTGACGTTGACGCTCCGATGCCGGTTGCGTAACATTCCACAGAACATTGGGAGATCGTCTAATGGTAGGACAGCGGGTTCTGGTCCCGTCAGTGAGGGTTCGAATCCTTCTCTCCCAACCAGTTCCCAGAACGCGCCCCTTCGGCGACTGCGTCGAAGGGAGTTTTATAGACAGGAACTAAGGAATCGGCTGTGATGATGCAGTTCGAAGTCACAGTCTGGAGTAATCGAGCTCTTTCGGTATGATTTTGTCGTAAGTATAGTTCTGGAGCACGTTCTAGGAGTTCTAAGGTTGGCCTCACGTTGTCCGGCGAGGTATCCCTTTGTGAGGAGAGTTGATGGATCTCCTCTTGAACAAGTTCCCTCCGGCCGGCGAGCCTAGTGTCTACGCTCAGCCAGCGAGCCTCCGTTATTGTTCCTTCCAACTTCTCGACGTAGGCATCATCGCGCAGCTCATCAATCCGCTGTTCTTCGCTTTTTAGTTGAATGATTCGGGCCTTCCGTTCGCGGTCCCGGTGAACAGTATCTTCGCGTAACTTGGAGTCCAGAAGTGCGACAATGGCTGGCGAGATGTGAATCTGAGCGATTACATCAAGTAGATCCCCTGACAGCTTCTCCTGAGGGTGATAAGGCTGACTGCACTTCCCCTTACTGAACGTACAACGATAGTAGACGTACTTTGACTTCTTGATCTCCGCTGTGATACTGCAACCGCAGTATCCGCAAGTCAACAATCCACGATACGGGAACTCCCGTTGTGTCATGGGTGATGTCCCTGAATGCAAACGCTGCTGAACTCGGTTGAAAAGTCCCTTGCTGATGATGGGCTCGTGCTTGCCAGTGAAGAGGTTCCCTTTCCATGGGAGAGCCCCATAGTAAATCGGGTTCGATAGAATGCTGTGAACGGCACTTCTTACCAGTGGCGCGCCGTATCTGGATCGTAATCCTCGCTTCCTTGCCCACTCCGTTGCATCCTTGACTGACATGCCAGCACGCGCATAGTTCTCGAAAAGCTCCCGTATCAATGGTGCAGAAACCGGGTCGGGAGAGATTCCTGAGATAGCTTTGTCATTCACATATCCTGTTGGGGCGTACGTGGGCCATAGACCTTTACGAGCTTTAGTCTCAAGGCCTAGCGAAACGCGTTCACTTAGCTGCGCACTGTAGTAGCGAGCAAATACAGCCTGAACGCCACCCATGAGTTCCCCAGTTGAGTTGGCAGGGAGTCTCTCAGTCGCCGATATAATTGTCACGCCCATCATCTCAGTTAGCGCTGAATAGTCCTGAAGGTTTCG
>Ga0233437_1001363_pt1 | contig 45126 bp, 48 predicted proteins | sample SI_122_August201_FD_182714 | JGI IMG/M metagenome (GOLD analysis project Ga0233437, IMG submission 182714) | Seawater microbial communities from Saanich Inlet, British Columbia, Canada - SI_122_August2016_200_MG | ecosystem: Environmental > Aquatic > Marine > Inlet | place: Canada: British... | reverse complement strand
TCAAATTTCTTATCAACCGTTTAATTTTTGTAGTTAGACTACTTTGTTTTTTCATTCTGATCACCTCAGATTAGAATAGTTTTCAGGGTAGATTAATTTTGCCCTGAAGACTTTTTCAACAGAGCCGGGTGGTCGCAGATATATAGAGCCCATTTTGATCCCCAAGAATAATTTGCTAATGAGATTATCAATATGAATCAAATCTGCCATCTCATAAATAAATTGGGTGCCAATCCCGTATCCAATTTGAGGCTCTTCAGATTCCGTTTTCTCTGGATGGATTTTTTTTGATTCCCAATACTGTTTAATCTCTTTTCTTGAGAAATAAGAACCTCCATCACAAAATCCTGCAACCAATCCTTTAGGAGACAGGAGTAATTCAATTTCAAGAGGATGAGCTTCGTTTTCACTATAAAAATTTCCATTTTTCAATGGTTCTAAAAGAAAATTAAAAATAGCACTATTTACTTCAGCTTGATCTGGTTCATAGAACGGTCTAATATCTTTAAGCAGTAAATCGCTAGCAATATCTCTTAAGTCATCAACACTTTTTGTCCTAGGATAACTGTATTTTTGATGTAGAAAAGGAATTTGCGATTCTTTTCCAACAAAATCTCTAATGTTCTTAGGAATATTCATATTATCTTATCTTTAACTTAACTTATAAGTATTATTGTGATTAAGGTTTTTGGGTGGTTGAACTAAAAAAGATTATTCCAAAATGAACTAAATTTTAATAAATTGCGTCCAAAATGAAGGTTCTGAAGAATTTTAATTTTTTATCGTCGGAGTAACTTGCGTCCAAAACGAAGGTTATTTTAGAACTTTGCGCGCAAAAGATTTGAAAAAAGCTTATCCAAATTATTTTATTGATACTAAGGATTTTGTTAAGGAATTAAAAGATATCTTGGAATTGTGAATGGTAGAAGATTTTTATAAGAATTATTGTGATTTGTTTCTATTGATTAATCTCCTCTCATAAGATAACCGTCTATTCCATCAAATGTCCTTTTAACCCAACCCTTGTTTTCCAAATAAGATACAGCCCCCTCAAAAATAGATTGATGCATTTCGAAGTCATTATCTGGATTGTAAACTTCATAAAATCCCTTTAACTCTTCATATAACTCACTTAGATGTAAACATCTGAAGCCAAAATCTTCATTAATTTCAATAAATTCAGTTCTTGCTTCAACAACTTTCTCAAGAGTTGCTGTGGTCTTTTTATCTAGTTCCATAAGTTTTCAATAAGATTGGAGTTTATAAGAATTATTGTGATTTATTTTAGGCTTTCAAAATAAGCATTAATTTCTGCTCTCTTTTTTTTGGTCACTTCTGGTTGTAACTTGTAATATTTTTTGGCGGAAATAGTCTTTACGCATAATTCATCAAACCAGCCCTTGCTAGAATATAATATTTTGTCCTCTTCAAATCCAACACAACTATCCTCTTTATAGGTCTTCCAGAATCCAATGCCATCTGGGACCTTTCCATTTCTCCAATTCAAGCCTCCAATTTCAAAAATTCTCATTAATTCTTTAGCAATTTTTTCGGTAGGAACTTTAATAGCTGTTTTTTCTAGTGGATTTAATTTTATTTGAGGTTTATCCATGGTAAATGACTGAACTTTAGCTTTATAAGAATTATTGTGATTAAGAGTTTTGAGTGTTATATGTCTGCATATCGTGGGTTTTCAGTTAACCAAGAATTCTCTTTTTCTCCCAAATCTAGCTTATCTCCATGACGCATCTTGTCTTTGTAATCCTGAAACTGAGAACGGGCTAAATAAATAACGTCGCTTCTATGGATTGTTTTAAATCCATTAAATCCAATACTTCTTGCGTCCAAAAGAATTCTTTCTATTTCACTCAAAGGTTTATCTTTAAACTGATCCTCTCCCTTTAATTGTTGTGCTCTATTTTTTGCTTCCTCCTCGCTAAATTGTTTGCTAAAAGCTCCACACTCAAGAACATCTCCTACAAACTCTCTATACCAACATCCCCTCTCCCATTCTTCTTTAGAGGGAGCAGATCTAACATATAAATAAGTATTATTATCTACATTCCATTGGGTAGAGGTGTGAATCATCATAAGTTCCAAACAAATTTCTCCTTTATAAGAATTGTTGTGATTAAGCGACCACTTCACTTTCAAAAATAGATTCTCTACAATGATCACACATATACCCACTTCCTTTAAGATAATTAATACTTGAATCAAAACAAATCTCTTCATCTCCAGGGAGCATTTTAGTTAGGTTCGTTCCTGCACTTCCATCGGAAAATTCTCTTTATCCGTTTCTCTATGAAAATAAGGGGCGCCACCAATTGTCTGAATTATTATCTGATACCAGGGATTCATTATTCCTATCTCTGAACAAGGTTCACATTTGAAAAGGTAATCTGCCGATTTAGAATACGAAGAAAACCTTTTCTTTCTCATGTCCAAAGGGTGCCTCTCCTCCGCATCTTCCAACTCCTCATTCGAGAAGTTCATCCTTCCCTCTCTAATAATGTCGAATAGTTTCTCATTCTCCTCATCTGTCAAAGGAACAAACTTCCGAGGCCGGTTATTTATTTTTGGAGGCATTGATTTAGAATTATTTTAGGGTTTATAGTGATTGTTGTGATAAGAGTAAAAAATATAAGGAGGAGGTTCTTAAAAAAAACATGAAAGAAGAAGATTTTAATGATTTAATTTTAGATATTCTCTCTTATTGTAATGAGAATGAATGGATTGAATTTAAAGAAAATAATTCTCATCCTCAAGAAATTGGAGAGTATCTTTCAGCATTATCTAATTCGGCTTGTTTTCATAAAAAGAAGTTTGGTTATTTGGTTTTTGGAATAGAAAATGAAACGAAGGAAATTGTTGGAACAAAATTAAATCTTTTAAAAAAGGTAGGGAACGAAGAACTAGAAAATTGGTTGTCTCATTTGCTTGATCCAAGGATAGATTTTGAGATAATTGAGGGAAAATTTAAAGAAAATAAACTTATTGTTTTCAAAGTTGATTCTGCAAGATTAAGGCCTGTAAAGTTTAAAGGAAATTCTTTTATCAGGGTAGGTTCTTACAAGAAAAAGTTACAAGAACATCCAGAAAAAGAAAGAAAATTGTGGGAGATTATAAATCACGGGATTTTTGAAGAAGGAATTGCTTTAGAAAATATTTCTGAAGGAAAGATTTTAGAGTTATTAGATTATCCAAATTATTTTTCATTAATGAAATTGGAGCTACCTCAAAATAGAGAAGCGATAATAGAAAAATTTTTGGAAGAAAAGTTAATTTTAAAATTAGAAGGAAAGTATTCCATAACTAACTTGGGAGCAATTTTATTTGCTAAGAATCTTGATAATTTTTCTAGATTAAGTAGGAAAAAAATAAGAGTAATTTTTTATGACAGCCCAAATAGAATTGGAAAGACAAAAGAAAAAGAACACAACAAAGGATACGGAATTTTATTTAAAGAAATAATAGAATATATTCTTGATCAATTGCCCTCTAATGAAGTTATAGAAAAAGTGTTTAGAGAGAAAAAAGAGATTTATCCAGAAATTGCAATTAGGGAACTTTTGGCAAATATGCTTATTCATCAGGATTTTATGGAAAAAGGAACTGGCCCCATGGTGGAATTTTTTTCTAATCGTGTAGAATTTACAAATCCTGGGGAACCTCTTATCAGTCCAACTAGATTTATTGACCATGCGCCTCAATCCAGAAATGAAAGGTTGGCTTCATTCATGAGAAGAATTAATATTTGTGAGGAAAGAGGTAGCGGGATAGACAAAGTTATTTATGCTGTTGAATTTTATCAACTCCCTGCCCCAGAATTCATTACTGAAGGAAATTTTATGAAAGTTATACTATATGCTCATAAGGAATTTAAAGATATGACCAGAGAAGATAGGGTACGTGCATGTTACCAACACTGTTCTTTAAAATATGTTTCAAGAGATTTTATGACCAATAAGACATTAAGAGAAAGATTTAAGCTTAGGGATGAAGAATATGTTAAAGTTTCAAAAGTGATAAGGGATTGTATTGAGAGTGAACTAATTAAGCAAGATTCTTCTAAGAGATATGTTCCTTTCTGGGCATAATTCAATGTAACCCAATGTAGTAAAATTCGTAAAAATCTCCTAAATTGGTCTAAAACAGCGTAAAAATGAAAAATCCATGTAACGCAATGTAACCGATATTCTAAAACCCCTCCAACAACTTAATCTCACTAATCTTCCCCAGCCCCTCATATATCCCTCGCAACTTCTCCTTCACTTCCCCTTTCTTTTCCTCTCCCAACTCTAACCTCAAATACTTTTCATAATAAATGCTAGCCTTATTCTTCTTCCCCTTAGAAACCAAATCCTCAGCAAGTTCCTTATAGAAACCCCTAACCTCTTCCAATGCCTCTCTCTTCTGATCGGCATTGGCATCAACCAACGCCCTCTTCAAAGACCTCTCGGCGTCCTCAAAGAAACCTCCCTCAATCAAAGCCTTCGTCCCAAGAACATGATTATTCACCTTATCCCTAAACGTAATAGAATTAATAGCAATATTCTGATACGCCTGCGCAGCGTCCTTAAACATCTGATGCCGCATATAAAGCGCAGCCAACTTCCCATAAGCAAACTTCCTCATCTCATGCGGCGGCGTCAACCTAAGAAAACTCAGCAGATAATCTATCTGAATATAATCGCCTTTACTCTCAATCTCCGCCTCAAGCTCACGCTTGTGCATAAACTTCTCCATAAAAAACAGAACACTCACAACTATATATTAATTATTATTTTGAAGAGCCATAATCAAAACATTTTTATATTTAATTTATCTTTAATTATCATAAAATAGATGGAGGGATTCTGACGAAGACGGCCTTCGTGCCGCCAGTAGGTTAGACGAATCCTCGATTCTATTTTTCCCTCAATCTTTCAATATTCAATAAATTATCTATAACTAGACTAGTTTGATATTCAGGAGTTCCTTTCTTTAGTTCACTCTCTCTTCTAACATCAGTATTTTCTCTATCAATCAAGGATATCAATTTTCTCAGCTTTCTAAACTGATAATCATCAACACAAAGGAAAAGAACGCAGTTATTATGCCTTTTAATAAATTGTAAAATCTCTATAAACAAGTCTACATTTTTATTTACCTTATCGATTTTAATCTTTTCAAAAAAAGAAAGGATACTTTCTCTTCTAATTGTTTTTCTGATATGTTGAAGGTATACCTTTTTATTTTTATGGCTTTTGAAATGAGAAAATTTAGATATTTTAGGTATCAATTCCAACATTTTCTTCTGGCTAATTATAGTATATCCGAGCAAATTCTCAGAATAATCCATAAAAATATAAAAATCATAATCCTCTCTTTTTCTCATTAAGAATTTAGCTTGATTTGGATTATAAACTTTATTTGAATTTCGGGATAAATTTTGGTCATAGAACTAATATTTTTTTAATGTTCCTTAACCTGCTCAAAAGAGCAAAGTTAAGTGTGTCCCGAAGGAATTTGTAATATTAATAACAATAAAGAATTTATAAGTTTTATACAAGATAAGGGGTAAAAATTTAGATTCAAAAAGCAACTAACAATTTAGTTCTTCTTCTTAGTAATTTCTAAACACATACCAGCAGCAACAGTCAAGCCAGCATCTCTAACAGCGAATCTTCCCATGAAAGGATTATCCTTGTTAGTTTCTAAACATAAATTTCCTTGTGGCTTAATTCTAACCTTAGCAACATCTCCGTTCTTCAAGAAGTCAGGATTTTCCTTAATAACTTCACCACTTCTAGGATCTACTTGAGCAATTAATTCTGTGAATTGGCAAGGAACTTGAGCTGTGTGTACATGGAATACAGGAGTATATCCTTTAGCTAATACAGTTGGATGATTAATAACCGCAATCTGAGCGATAAATTCTTCTACAATTGGGATAGGTGTACTTGCTTCACAAATAACATCCCCTCTTGCAATATCTTTTTTACCAACTCCTCTAACATTAATACCTACATTCTCTCCAGCAGGTGCTTCAGACATTTGTTCGTGGTGCGCTTCAATAGTCTTAACTTCACCAGCGATTCCAGTTCCAGTTCTACCCGGTAAAACAACAACTTTCTGTCCTACTTTCATAATTCCAGTTTCGATCTTTCCTACAGGAACAGTACCGATACCAGTAATATCATAAACATCTTGAACAGGCATTCTCATAGGTAATCCTGTTGGTTGTTCTGGTGCTGGGAACTTATCAATTTGTTCTCTAATTGTAGGTCCTTTGTACCAGTCCATATTAGTAGATTTCTTAACAATATTATCTCCCATTAAACCTGAGCAAGCAATAAATTCAGTAGTTTCAGGGTTGATTCCAGTCTTCTTTAATAATTCAGAAACATCAGCCTTAACTTTGTTAAAAGTTTCTTCCTTGTAATCAGCAGCGTCCATTTTGTTAACCGCGATTGACAAGTTCTTAACACCCATTGTTCTTAATAAGAATAAGTGTTCAGTTGTTTGTGGTTGTACACCAGAAGGAGCAGCAATCACTAAGAAAGCAGCGTCAGCTTGTGAAGCACCAGTAATCATGTTCTTTACAAAGTCTCTGTGACCTGGAGCATCAATAATTGTAACTTCGAATTTGTCAGTAACTAATTTTTTATAAGATAAATCGATAGTAACTCCTCTTTCCCTTTCTTCTTTAATATTATCCATAACATAAGCGAACTCGAAACCTTGTTTACCGTGTTTAGCAGCTTCTTCTTTAAGCTTCTTCATTTCTTGTTCAGTAACCGCTCCACCCGCGAACATCATTTGACCTACACAAGTAGATTTACCTGCATCAACGTGTCCCACGAATACAACATTCATGTTTGGTTTTTCTTTTGCCATGGATAGATAATAATAATTTATATTTATAAATGTTTCTATTCATTATAGAAAGAGGTGCTATCGACGGGAAAAACAGAATCTTGTTCAAGCACTTGCTCAAGATTATTTTTAGTTTTCTTTTTGTCAAGTAAATTAAAGTAATCCAAGTGTTTAACCGTAATGGCCCCTGTAGCAACAGCCAATATTTTTGCAGTAAGAAAAGCGGTTCCAAATAGACCAGCTCTTATTTTAAGAGAACTTCTTTCTCCTTTTGGTTTTCGATATTCATTAATTAACGCGACGGTGGGACGTCCAGGAAGAATATAGCTTGACCAATAAGCAATTTTTTTAAGATTCATTCTTTCTAAACCCCTTCCCCCATTATAAAATTATATATACTAAAAATTCCTAATTCTAAAATGGAATTAACAATCCTTCAACAGATTATTCTAGGTTTAATCCAAGGAATAACAGAGTGGTTACCAATTAGTTCAAGTGGGTTTGTTGCACTAGCAGCCTCGAACTGGTTCAATATAACTTCGGTAGACGCTTTAGTAAGAACAGCTTTATTCTTTCATTTAGGAACTTTTCTGGCAGCACTAATTTATTTTAGAAAAGAGGTAGGAGATTTATTCTACACCCTATTCAAATACAAATCTTCCTCAGAAGTTTACAAAAAAACATTTAACTTTATTCTAATAGCGACGATAATTTCAGGGATAATAGGAATTTTAATTCTGCAACTTCTAACCGGAATAGATTCAGCTTTAGAGCTAACCGGGAAAACAATTACTGGGGCAATTGCAATCTTATTACTAGTAACCGGAATCATTCAACTTAAACCAAAAAACAAAGGATTAAAAACAGAACATAATCTTAATCTAAAAGACTCAATTCTCCTAGGTATTGCACAAGGTTTAGCAACTCTACCCGGACTATCGAGATCCGGAACAACAGTTTCAGTTTTACTTTTAAGAAAATTCGACGACACTACTGCACTAAAACTTTCATTCTTATTATCTTTACCAATTGTATTAATCGGAAACATTTTATTGAACGCTAAGGATTTCGCAGCAACATCATTCCCTATCTGGGGACTGTTAGCATCATTCGTCTTCGGTCTTCTAACAATACACGGCCTAATGAAACTCTCAAAGAAAATTAATTTCGCATGGTTCGCTTTAATCTTCGGTTTATTAATGTTAGTTAGTTTGTTGATTTAACCAATAGACCATCGAATATTTGTATTTCCAATTTGTGCCTCTCCAGATCTAATTGGTGGCCGAGGAAGTACAATTTCTCCTTTAGCTATTCTCCTAAATCCGTTATCTGGCAAATCATCAATTTTACAAAAATATTCTGCTCGTAATTTGGTTACTTCATCAACTTTATTTTTAGTGTGGAACACTGCATTAGTCCCTTCAGGAATAGCTTCCTCGGGAAGATAAAAATAACCATCAAGATAATAGCTTTCTTTAACCGGTTTAGAAGAATCAATTTGTTGGATAATTTCAATATCTCTCAGATACATAAGTTGTCCTGTATCAACTCTTTGATTAAATAGACAACCATCAATATCTTCAAGAGTTCTAATGTGAAATAGTTTTGTTAGTTCTTTCCCGGACATAAAAAACAAACCCCTAAACACTTTATAAAAATAATGGCACTAGAAAATAACTATTAGCTTTTTTAAAGAGAATCCTGATCTTTTTTTAACGTCTCATAAACTTCTTTTTTTAGTTTACAATAAATAGTTCTTTTATCCATAAAATTCTCAGAAACATTCAGATTATAAACTTACTGATTCTCAGCCAAATGCTAGTTTATTGATTTAATGAGGTCATTTAAGAGTAGTGATAACCAAAAGCGTTATAAAACATTTATCCATTTTATTGAGATGGAAATATCGGACTATTGTAATGAAGGAAGAATAGCTAGAAATAGGAGTAGTTCTAAAAAAGACATTTCTTTTGAAGTAGGAGACTTTAAATTCAATGCAATAAAATATTCGTTTGAATACCCAAAATCTATTCAGAATGAAACAGGGATTCTAGGTTACAAGAGGACAATCGTAAAAGATAAAGATGTGGAAAAGTTAGGTGTTAAAAAGTTAAATCAAATTTTATCTTGTGGAGAATTTCCGAATCGTACGCTTAATCATTCAATAGGAGCACATCAAGGAGGCCCGCATAAAGATTTTTTTATCCAAGATAAATTTTTTATCCAAAAGTTGTTTGATATTAATTTAACAAAAAAAATTAAGTTGGGTAAAAGAAATACTTCTTCAGATAGTTTTGAGTCAATAGTCATGGGAGTTTATGATAAAATGAATTGCGATGCAATTGGTGAAGTAAGCACACATTTGTTAAGCACATATGAAGAAGAAATAAAGAGTAATGAAGTTTTCTTAATTGGCCATGATGCATTTAACACGAGTGCGGGGAATTTTTGGGGTTTTCAAACAGATAATCGCATAAATTTTGGTTTTTCTTTAAATGATAATTTATTTGAGAACTATATAAAGAAAGCCTATGAAATATTTTTGAAAAATAATCTAGATACAAAGAAAGAGTTAATTGGAATTGAACAAATTGTTAGAATGGTAGCTTTTTGTGATAATGATTTTTTTGAAGAATATAAAAGATTTTTTAAGGAATCTGAGAATTCTCTTGAAGAAGAAAGTATTAAAGGAGAAGAGGAAAGATTAAGTAAGATTTTCAGTAATCTTAGAGAAAACTTTTTACCCCATTTTGATCAAGATGAAGTTATTCTTAACAAAAGAGTAATCTATGTTGGAGATGGTAGGACTCTTAAAAGCTATAACTATAATGAACGTTTTGTAGATAAAATTAATAATATAATGGATTTATGTTTATCTTGGGATAAAGGTTATATGGCCCATACAACAAGAGATTTTTTAAAAACATCTTCAATAAATGGAAATAAGGAAGGATCCCCGGGAGACAAATCTGATGAGATTCATATACCTATTTTTATTAACCATCCAGAAATTCCTCAAATTTGTTGGGGGCATGCAAAATATGCTAATTTTATGAATGAGAAGGGATTTAACTTCTTTGAATTTCAACATAAAGATTAACTTTTTAAAAATACATTTCCAAACAATTATAGGTTTTTTTATTAGAAAATAATTACACTCAAGAACAACTATTAACTCTCGCTCCTAAATCAAAGATTCTTCTCGCTCGCTTACTGATTCTCAGCCAAACCTTTCCTCTCTCGAATCTTCTTAATAACATCTGCCTGAACACTAGAAGGAATTCTCTCGAAAGTCTGATCCAAAATAGAACTTGTACCTCGACCCTCAGTTGTAGATCTTAAATCATTTGACCATCCAATCATCTCCGCAACCGGTAACTTAGCTTTAATCTCCGCAGTCATACCTTCCTGTTGCATATCAAGCATTTGCCCTCTCTTCCCACCAACTAACTTAGTAACAGCACCCATATAATTTACAGGCATATCAATAACATGAACCTGTAATGGTTCTAACAAAGTTGGACTAGCATCTCTAAGTGCTTTGGTAATTCCATCCCTAACAGCAGGATAAACCTGAGCAGGACCTCTATGAATCGCATCCTCGTGAAGTTTAATATCCATCAAAGAAACCTTCATCTTCATACAAGGCTCTCTAGCTAAAGGACCCTGATCCATAACCATCTCGAAAGCATCCATAACCATTTCAATAACTTCACCAATATGAACCTCACCACGAGTCTCATCTAATAATAAATTACCTTTGTAAATATCTCTAACATTTCTAATCTCATCACTTCCCCATCCCATCTCAGATAAAACATTCTTAACAGTCTCAGATTTTTTCTTTACTCTTCCTTCAGGCAACTCTCCAGATTGCATCTTATCATACATCTCATCTTCCAACGCTTCAACCTTGATATAGAAAACATTGTGCTTATTTGGTGATCGACCCTCAGAAGTTTTAGATTCTTTAGTTGCAGTCTCTCTATAAACAATAATAGGAGCAGAAGTTCTAACCTCTAAACCTTTTTCAGTTTTAATTCTATTTTCAATAATTTCTAAATGTAATTCTCCCATACCAGACATTAAAGACTCTCCAGTTTGATCATTAATTGTAATTCTCAAAGAAGGATCCTCTTTACCAACCTGTCTTAAAACTTCAACCAACTTTGGTAAATCCGCAGCCTTAGTTGCTTCAATAGATTTTGTAACAACAGGATCAAATAAATGGGTAATAGCCTCGAAAGGTTCAAGTTCAGTGGTACTAACAGTCTCACCAACAACAACATCTTTCAAACCAACAATCCCAACAATATTCCCAGCAAGCGCAGCATCAACAACTACTCTCTGAGCACCCTTGTAGACTGAAACCTGTTGAATTCTAACATTCTTTTTAGCCATGTTCATATAGACTTCATCTCCCTGTTTGATTGTACCAGAGAATAGACGACCAGCAGCAACTTCACCTGCATGTTTATCTACAACAATTTTAATTGGAACAAAAGCAACCTCTCCTGAAGCATCACAATTTTGAATTGATTTACCTTGTTCAGAATCAATATCTCCGTGCCAGATTTTAGGAATTCTATATTTCTGTGCTTGAACTGGATCAGGGTGATGTTTAATACTCATACCTAAAACAACCTCGTGAATTGGAGCCTTTTTAGCAAGAGTTTTAATATTTTCTTTTAATTTTGTATCGTCCTCTTCGGTGTAAGCATCAATAACATCTTTGAAAGTAATTCCGTGCTCTTTCATATAAGGAACACTTAATCCCCAATTATGAAACGCCGAACCGAAAGCAACAGTTCCTTCACCAACGCTAACCTTCCACTTTTGCTTATATTCTTCGGGAGCGATAGCCTCGATTAATTTGTTAACATGATCAATAATTTTAATGAACTTAGCCTGCATAGCTTCGGGAGTCAACTTAACTTCCTTGATTAATCTATCAACTTTGTTAATGAATAAAACCGGTTTAACCAATTCCTTCAAAGCCTGTCTAACAACAGTTTCCGTTTGAGGCATTACCCCTTCAACAGCACAAGATAAAATAACACAACCATCAACAGCCCTCATAGCTCTAGTAACATCTCCCCCAAAATCAACATGTCCAGGAGTATCAATTAAATTAATTAAATAATCCTCTCCTCCAACATTATGAATCATAGAAACCGAAGCTGAATCAATTGTAATTCCCCTCTCTGCTTCATCCTCGTGGAAATCCAAAGCTCTTTGTTTACCCGCTGTCTCTTCAGAAAGCATACCCGCACCAGCAAGAAGATTATCAGAGAAAGTCGTTTTACCGTGATCAATGTGCGCAGCAATCGCAATATTTCTAATATGATCTTGCTCCTTCATTAAATCACTAATTTCTACCATGTATTGTTAATTGAGAATTTAGTTTTTAAAGTTATTGTAAATTTAATTAGCTTTAGGATAATTAGTGGGAAAACAATTTCTTATACCTTTTCTATACTCTTCTTTATCTTCTTTAACAGGAACAAAAAGTCTCTGTCCAAAATGCCTTCTTGTTATAGTAACAACATAAGCCCGAGTATTTTCATCATAACCAACTATCTCGTTTTTCTTGTTTGATCCTGCTTGCCAAAACCACCCTCTTCTAACCACTTCACCTTCGGGAATAAACTCTAATTTGTTTAATTTTTCGTAAACCTCTTGGGTTGAATAAGGTATACTATGCCTTTTACCTGTAAATGTTTTACAAGATTTCTTTCTAGTCATTAAACTCCCAGAGTTGAAAACTTTAAAAATAAATCTATACTCTAGAATAACTATCGAGCAGAATCAGCTTGCGCTTCTGAACGATAAAACAGTTGTATAGCCATCACTTTATCTTCGTTGTGGTGATCTCTAATCCCATAACTAAAGAGGATTTTTTCTTTATCAGCAGAATATATTTTTATCTTGTCTAAATCGTTTCCGTTAAAAGATAATTCTCCACTTACAGGTTTTAAGGAAAGAACAGTTTTTCTACAAAGAGTAGAATCGAATAAAGAATCTACTTTGAGATAATTTCCATTTTCTTTAACGGGTTCAACAATAACAGGAACATTTCCAGTAATAGTCTCTCCTTTTCCCATTGCAGTATATTCTGCTTTTCCAAGAGTTATTAGATCCAAAAATCTATCTCTCATGGTTGTGAGGTCTTCAAACGGATAAATTGTCTTCTGTGCAAAATCTTTTTCTTCTTTTGTTCCTTCAAATATAATTTCTAGAGGCATGAGAAATAAACTAATTTATCCTTTAAAAATAAATCTATACTCTAGAACAACAATCCATTTCCCTAAATTTTGAATTATTTTTGCCCCTAGTAAACATTTTGAAAAAATGTTTCGGGGTACACCTGCGGGGTAAAATTAAGACAAGTCAATTGAATTTGCAGCATAACGTGTTATGTAAGAAATAAAATAACGCAGTATTAATGAAAAAGAAACAAAATAACTATCGCGCACTATCTGCCTGCGCCTCAGTCTCCTTCTTCTTCTTGAAAGCAAAACTCTCACCATTAGATTCAGAGGCTAAGATAATTTCATCAGCTAAAGCCTGGAAATATTTCTTTCTCTTTCCAAAAGATTTATCAGAAGAACCATGAACAATCCACTTCAAAGCTAAATTAACTCTTCTAATTGGAGAAACATCAACAGCCTGAGGATATCTAGCCCCACCATACTCAATAACCGTAACCTCTTCACGAGGAGACGCCATCTCAATAGCATTAACTAAAACCTGAACCGGATTCTTACCCGTTTTTTTCTCAATCGCTTCAAAAGCAGTCAAAAGAATTTTAGCATTACGAGCAAATTTCCCTGTAGCATTACCTAACTCAATCTTATGTTTCTTATTTCTGTGTCCCGCCAAAGCAATTTTATTAATCAATCTCTCAACAACATTAACTTTCGCCTGACCAAATTTAACAACATTTCTTCCATGACTCTTCAACATTAATTTCGGAACTAAATTAATTGATCTTTTTAATCCAGGATCAACAATTTGTATTTCACTTAAATCATACTTATCAAAAATCTTAAAATTTAGTTCTGCCATTTTATTTTGTGTCCTCTTTTTTTGTTATAACTTTTCCTAAATCTTTTCCTGCAATATATTCGTGTGTCTCTGATAAAAATTGTTCATTACAAGGGTTATCCCCTGGTTTAGAATAAATTTTTTGCCTTCTTTGCCGCCTCATATCTTCCATTCCTGCAGCAAAACACCCTCTTGGGTCATAAGGAAAAGCATCTGATCCTCCCACTCCCATCCTAACGTCTTCCCTTCTCAATCTTTCCAGAAACTAATCTAGACAAATACTGATCATTTACTTTAATAATTTTATATCTAATACCCGGAATATCTCCTTTAGATCGGCCCTGCTTCCCACCAATTCTTTCAATCATAACTTCATCGTGTTCATCAATAAACTTCTGAGCTAAATTTCCCGGAATAAAAACCGAAACCTGTTTACCATTTTTAGTCAACTGAACTTTAGCACATTTTCTCATCGCTGAGTTTGGCTGCTTAGCTTCTTTTTGAAACTTAGATAAAACAATTCCTTTAGCCTGATTAGCTCCCTTCAAAGGATCCGACTTAGCATAAAGATTTAAAACTCTAACTTTATATTTTCGGCTCTGCCATCTATTGGCTTTTCTCGATTTCATTATTTTTAAAGCGTTTTTTAATCCCATTTTATATTTATTGTTAAGAAAATTACTTTAAAAGCTTTTGGGCTTTCCAAAAGATTTTAGGTCGAGCGAATGTGAGGCCTTTAAAGTTTCCGTATGCAAATCTAAACAATCCTAAATTCCTTACTAAAGAAATCTTTAACAATCCCCTTCATCTCAATCAATCTTCTTTTATTTCTTCCAAGCAAAGCCGCTTTACTCTGACTACCAGCAGTAAGAACAACTTCATCCCCTTTAATTTCTAAACCATTAAATTCAACAGGTGCAACAATCGACTTAATAAAAAATTCAATATCTTCAATCCCTCGAGGTTTCACAACAACCCTAATTCTTTTTTTCAAAATACCACTTAATTTTCTTAAATTTTCAGCATTTTTTCCCAAAGCCTGAGACAGCTTAGCTTTAGGAACGCAAAACATTAAAGTATCATTATAACTAAAAGAAAAACGAGTATCCACCCTTGTTATCCTAGCAAAAAGATTCATATGTCTCATGTCTTGCATGTTAATTGTCTTTATCATCGTATAAACTTTTTAACTTAAACCTCTTTATAAGAATTGTTATCCAAAATTATTTATTAGTTTCCTCAACCAGCTTAGAATCAGCAAGTTTTTTGTCTTTTTCTTTTTTATTCAATGGGCCAACAACATTAACCAATAATCCTGGAAGTCCAGTACCCACAGGAACCGGTTGATTCAAGATTATATTCTCAATTACACTAGACAATTTATCACTCTGACCCTTAACAATTGCATTAACAAATTGTTTAATTGGAGTTTCGAAAGTAGCTCTAGCAAGGATAGATGCTTTTTGAGCAATAATTCCCATTCTAGTAACACCCTTAATACTTCCAGTGTTAGTCATAGCATCGGCAGCCAAGTCAAGATGCCTATAATTAATATCTAGACCCTGAGAATCTAAAACTTCCTGAATTTCATTAATAATTAATTGTCTCGCAGCTTCAATACCAAACACCGCAGCAACTTCATGAATATCGTTAGAAAAAGTTTTATCTGTGTTAACTTCTTTTAACTGTAAAATTTCTTTCAAGTTTGTTCCAAGAGTCATAACAACAAAATCCTTTCCTCTCTTAACAATTAAAATTTGCGCAACACCTTTAATACCCGAGATAATTGTAGCTTTCAATTTTTCTTTTAATTGATAAATTTCTCTAAAACTATATTGAGAAGCATCAAGAACAATCGCTCCAGAACTTTCTTTAACCTCAAATCCAATATCATTTAATCTAGAAACAACAGTAGGAATAGTTGTATGAGTTTGTTTTAATCCTCCCCGATCAATTTTAATTTCAATAACTTTAGCACCGAAATCTAATTTAATTTCTGAAGAAATCTCTTTCAAAGTAACTTCCTTAATTTTTTCTGCGAAATTCTTAGCTTCCTTCTCGTCGTTGTATTCTTTATTCAAATAGATTTCCATCTTAGGTGATGAAGGTTTTTTACGTGCGTCAAAGATTTCAATAATTCTTGGTAGACCAGTAGTTACCTGCATTTCTGCAACCCCTGCCATATGGAACGTGTTCAAAACCATTTGTGTTGAAGCTTCACCGAAAGATTGAGCAGCAACAAGACCGATAGCTTCACCAGGAGCCAATTGTTTACCTGAGTGCAAGTTAGCAACGTCAACTCCATCTCCTCCGTATTCAAACTGAATTAAATTATTCCCGCTATCTCTTACAGTTCTATCATATTCTAATCTAATATCCTGGAATGCATTAGCTAGTCTTCTATATAAATAACCCGACTTAGGGGTTCTCAAAGCAGTATCCATAAGAGAATCTCTTCCTGTGATTGCCTGGAAAAAGAATTCGTCAGGATTCAAACCTTTAATAAAAGAATTTTTAATAAATCCTCTCGAAGCTGGAGATAAATCTCCTTTCTTAAAGAACGATAAAGTTCTATTAGTATATCCAATATCAATACGCCCTCCACCGAAAGCTTGCTGACCAACACAGGATGCCATTTGAGTAATATTAAGAATATTTCCTCCCCCTCCAGATTTGATTATGTAATTAACAGGATTTTCTTCAGGGAAGTTTTCTTTAACATATGCCCCAATTTTTGTTCTAACTTCATTAAGTGTTCTCAAAACATGAACCTCTCTTGATTCTTCCGCAGTCTTACCCGGAATTAAATCCAAATTCCCTTTAGCATAATCTTCTAAGATTTCTTCAACTTTTTTCTCAGCCTCTCTAATAATCTTATCTCCTTCTTTAATCATTTTTTCATCCAAATCAAAATCATTAACCGAAGCAGTAATCCCCCTAGTAGACAAATGATTTTTACCTAGATTAAACGCATCTTTAATCGCCTTGAATGCAACAGATCTTCCATATTTTTTATCAATAACTTTAATCAGCTCTCCATCTTCATCTCCAAAAGTGGTTTTATCCATGATTCCTTCTTTAATTTTACCATCTTTAATTTTGATGGAATCATTTTCAAAATCGATTTTAGGTAAAACTGCCGAAAAGATTTCATTACCCTGGATTTTGTTTTTATCGAATTCTTTATCACTTCCAGAATTATACATTAATTGGTTAGCTTCTTCTTTAGTAAAGTCTTCAATACTAATTAGATAGTCTCCAGTCTTAGCATCTTTAATACACCCAATTAAATTCATATTGTTTTTAGGAGACATTATATTTTGCTTAACATCTAAAAGAATCTTAGCTTCCGCTCGCGCTTCTTCAGTTTGTGGAGAGTGAATATTCATCTCATCTCCATCAAAGTCAGCATTATATGGATTACAAGCAGCCGGATGCATTCGGAAAGTTCTTCCAGGCAAAACCTTAACAAAGTGTGACATTAAACTTCCTCTATGAAGAGAAGGATGTCTATTGAATAAAACAATATCTCCTTCTTGTAAATGTCTTTCAACCTTATAGCCTGGTTTAAGTTCTTCAATTATTTCTTCCTTCAAATCTTCTGTAATTTTCTTTCTTCTTCCATCAGGACGAATAACATAATTTGCTCCAGGATAAATTGAACCTTGGGTGATAAGTTTTTTCAATTTATCTAAATTAAGATCATTAACCATTTCAGAAACAGTAACCACTTTAGCAATTTCGTAAGGAACCCCAACTTCATTAATTTCTAAACTTGGATCCGGACTAATAACCGTTCTACCGGAATAATTAACTCTTTTACCCGCAATATTTTTTCTAATTCTTCCTTCCTTACCCTTAATTCTTTCCGTAATTGTTTTCAAAGGTTGACCGCTTCTATGTCTTGCTGGAGGAACCCTAGCAACCGTGTTATCAAAGAAAGTTGTAACATGATACTGTAACAAGTCCCATAAATCCTCAATAATAACTTCCGGAGCACCAGCATTTAAATTTTCCCAAAGTCTCTGATTTGCTCTAATAATATCTGATAATTTGTGCGTTAAATCATCTTCCGATCTCTCACCAGTTTCTAAAATAATGGATGGTCTAACAGTTACTGGAGGAACTAATAACGAAGTTAAGATTGCCCATTCTGGTCTAGATGTTTGAGGGTTAACCCCAATCTTTGCTAACTCTTCATCAGGAAGTTTAACTAAATGTTCTCTAATTTCTGTAGGGAAAATTCTAGTTTTACCCTTATAGAAACTTGTAGGCTTATCTAACTTAACTTTTTCTTGAGTTTCCTGGCAGTGAGGGCATTTCTTAGAGTCTTTAGCTTTTTTAGCTCTCTCACTTGGAGAGTATTTTTCTAAATCTTTATCGGCTAACATTAATTTTCCACAGTGTTGGCAGAAACATCTTAATCCCATCTCAATCAATGGAACAAATTTCAAATGAATAAGTGGTTTAGCTACATCAATACTTCCCGGGTGTCCAAGACATTCCTTAACTCTTCCACCGCAAGTTCTACACCTAACTCCTGGATCAACAGCTCCTAATCTTAAATCCATCAATCCTCCATCTACCGGATAACCGTCTATATCATAAAGTTCTGGAGTCACAATCTTAGCAACCGAGATTCTCTTAATCACGCTAGGACTAAGTAAGTTAAATTTAATTTCTCCAATTTTTTTACTAATTGCTTTTGTTTTCATTTTATTTATTTATGGCCCTTGGGGTTATTCGTATTTATTTTTCAATTCAAATTTAGTATTTATATGCAGTCCTTGTAATTCTTCTACAAGTAATTTGAAAGCGTATGAAACTTCTACAGGTTCTGTTTCTTCCGAACCGCAAGTAGTACAAATAATCTTATTTCTAATTGTATCTTCAAGAGCAACAGCCCCACATTTAGTACAAATGTTCAATAAAACTTTATCCGAGTCATATCTTTCTTTTAACAATAACGAAGCACCATGAGCAACCAAAGCCTGCTGTTCCATTTCACCTAATCTTAACGCTCCTCCTCTAGCTCTACCCTCAATAGGTTGACGAGTCAACAACGCAATCTTACCCGAAGCTCTTCCGTGCATCTTATTACCCACCATATATTTAAGTTTCAAATAATACAAATTACCAACGAAAATTTTAGATTTCATTTTCTTTCCAGTAATTCCACTGTACATTGTCTCTTTACCATCGAATCTAAAACCTAAATCACTTAATTGCTCTTCCAATACTTTTTTACTTTCTCCAGAAAAAATAGTTCCATCAACAATCTCTCCCTTCAAAGACCCAACCTTTCCTGCAAGAAGTTCTAATAAATATCCCACTGTCATACGACTTGGAAGACCTAAAGGATTGAATAAAATATCTGGTTTAATCCCTGTTGAAGTAAATGGAATGTCTTGTTCAGGAACAACAGCCCCTATAACACCTTTCTGCCCGTGAGTAGTAGCGTATTTATCTCCTAACTCCGGAATTCTCTGATCTCTTGTTTTAACCTGGAAAATTTTATTTCCTTCATTATCTGCAGTAACAAAAACAGATTCAATAATTCCTTTTTCCTCCTGTCTCAATGTAACACTAGATTCTTTTTTTGTTCTAACAGAAATTTCTCTAGCTTCTGACAAAAATTTAGGTGGAGAAAGCTTACCAATTAAAACCTCACCCTCATTAACATCCGCTTCGGGATAAATAACTCCATCCTCTTCTAGTAATCTATAAGCCTCTTCTGTTCTATAACCAGAAATATCTTTATCTGGAATAACAATTTCGTCCTTTAATCCTCCAGCATAATTCATCTCAACAGCTGAATACGGCCTGAAATAAAAACTTCTTCCCACCCCTCGATCTAAACTTCCTTTATTTAAAATTAAAGCATCTTCCATATTATAACCTTCATAAGTCATTATAGCAACAACTAGATTTTGACCAGCAGGATATGTCTGAAGAGTATCATAAACAAAACTTCTAACAATTGGTTTTTGAGGATATTGTAAAATTGAAACATCTGTATCCAATCTAGTTAAATAATTAGCAGCGTATAAACCTAAAGCTTGTTTCTGAGTCTTTGAACCCCTATTTAATCTCGAAGTTTGATCGTGGTTCCCGTATGGAACAAGACTAGTAATAACCCCCATAGGAGCAATAGAATCAACTTCTAAATGGGTATGGTCTCCAGTAAGGTTTTCTTCCTTAAGGGCAACCAATGCTTCTTCCTCTTCTGCAGCATCTAGGTATTCAATAACCCCTTGTTTTAGAAGATCGCTCCAACTCATAGTCCCTTGTTCTAATTGAACTAAATGTTCATTCTTTAATCTTGAGATTCCATTGTCAACAATAAATAACGGTCTTAGTGTTCTCCCTGGTTCAGTATAAACCGAAACAGTATGCATCCCTTCATCTTTTCTAATATTCATTTGTAACGGGAATTCCCCCGCTCTTCTTTTTTCTCTAACTAACTTAACAAAGTTTGAAGGCTCCTTAACATTTCCAATATATCCTCCGTTAAAGAAAACTTCCATTCCTTCATTCCCTTCTTTTTCTAATCCTAATCCTTCTAAATCTTCTATAAATCTCTTACCGTTAAGATTAACTCTTGTAGAGACTTTTGCAAGTACCGCTAAATTTTTCCTCAAACCAATTTCGGTTCCTTCCGGAGTTTCAATAGGGCAGAATCTCCCAAAGTGAGTTGGATGCAAAGTTCTAGCCTTAAAGTTTTCTTGACCAGATTCAAGCATACTAGAAACTCTCTGTAATTGAGAAATTGTGGCCAAATAATTTGTCTTATCCATATTTTGAGTAACCCCGCTTCTTTCACCAGTCCAGGAACCAGTTGCAATTGCAGATTCAACTCTATGAGAAAACAAAGTAGATTTTGCTAAAACTTTAATTGAAAAATATTTTTTTCTCTTAGATGATTTCTGTAAAGAATATTGAATATCTCTAACCAGAATTCCAAGGTTAACTCGAAATAATGTTGCTAAAAGATCTCCCGAAAGTCTAACTCTTTTATTAGCATAATGATCTTTATCCGTTCTTAATTTAGGATTATCTCTCGCTGTTAGATATTGTTTGATCAATTTACATAATGTAACAGCTTTTTTCATTCTATCTTCTTTTTCTTGACCGATATGAGGAAACAAGTAAGAATCAATTCTTTGTTTAACCCTATCTAAAATTTCCTTTTTAGTCCCTTGCAAATTTGTTTTTTCAGCAATATACATCATCGCATCCTCTTTTGTTGCTAAATCCACAAAATCGTATAAATTAACAATAACGCTATCAGTTTCTTTTCCAATATACTTTGCGATATCCGATTCTTTTGTTAACCCTAAAGCTTTCAATATAACAACTGCAGGAACATCCTTGAATCTACTAAATGAAGTATTAAAGATTCCTTCTTTTGTTTCTGTTAGTGTAATTGGAATTCTATAAGTTCCTTTTAGAGAGAACATTTTTAGAACTAATTCCCCTTTCTTATTTTCCTCAATAAAAGGTTGATTTTCAGCTAGATCTTCAGCCATAACCATAACTCTTTCATTACCTTTAATAATAAAATAACCTCCAGCATCTAGAGGATCACTATATTCTGCAATTAATTCTTCTCTGTTTAAACCAGCAGTATTACACGCTTGGCTCTTAACCATTACCGGGATTCTTCCGATTTCCACAACTTCCGAATCAACGTTTCCATCCTTCTTAATAGTCAATTCTAATTTAATCGGCGCAGAATAAGTTAATTTTCTCAATCTTGCTTCATGGGGAGTAATCAAAGAAGAACTTCCATCAGCCTCAGTAATATCTGGTTTCCCGACCTCAATTTGTCCTAATTTAATTTCAAAATCTTCGTTATCTATTGTGCTGTTTATTTCATTAACAATTTCCTGCATTCTCTGAGATAAGAAATCATTGAACGAAGTAATATTAGACTCAACTAAAGAATGCCCCTCAAGATATTTCTTAACAATAAGATGTTTAGTATGTTTCATTAAACAACCACCCGATAATAAATATTTATTTTATCTTCTATTTTTCTTTCAATTTTGAGAACATCTCCAATAATACAACCTTCTGTAAGGGAGGGATCAGTTGAAAGAATTTTTGGTAATTGAGCTTTAGAAATGTTTAAAGAATCAAGAACTTCTTGGATTTCTTTTTCTGATAGTTTGATTTGTTTAGGTTGTAGTATGTGCATTTGTCGTCGATAGGTTAGGGGATTGACCCGAGTTTAAAATTGCATACTCGTTTCTCAGAGTATTAATTTTTGTGTAATAGAATCCAAACCAATTTTTGGTTTTTAAATGTTTCTATTTCAGCGTGAAACTTGAAAGAAGAGTGGCCCCGAAGGGATTTGAACCCTCGACACCTGGATTAAAAGTCCAGTGCTCTAACCAGGCTGAGCTACGAAGCCATTGTTCTTCTATCAGACTCTATATTAATTACAGAGCCATTAAAATGATTAGAAATATTTTATTTATAAGAGTTTCTAAATGTTAAATTCGTAATGCATCTTACTATAATTTATATTTTGATAACTCTTTATCTCTTTAACGTGTGTTTTAACTTTTGCTCTAGTTGCCTTAAATTTTCTAGAATTATAATCAATCTTTCTTACGTTCTTAATCTCAATAACACTTACCTTTGTACTAGTTCTCATTCCTCCACCAACTCGATCTTCCACTCCAGACATCTAAAGATTCTCCCTAATAACTTTGCCCAATTCATCCTTAGACATAGCACCCATTATCTGTTCCTTAACCTGTCCATCTTTGAATAAAATAAATGTCGGAATAGAACTAACATTAAACTTTTGTGCTGTTTCGGAATTGTCTTCAATATTAACCTTCCCAACCTTAATCTTTCCTTTAAATTCCTCTGCAAGTTCATCAACAATTGGAGCCATCATAACACAAGGCATACACCATTCCGCAAAGAAATCAATAAGTACAGTTCCTTCTTTAACAAAATCATCAAATTCTCCATTAGTCAATTCCGGAACTTTATCGTTATTTGTCATCAATTTATAAGAGAATTGTAATTTTTAAGGGTTATTGTTTTCCTAAACCATCATTTCTCTTTTAATTCTAGGATGAGATTCATAACCTTTAATCTCAAAATCATCTAATTCTAATTTTTCAAATGGTTTATCTGCAATTTCAAGATCACAAAGCCCTTTAGGTTCACGAGATAATTGTTCAAGGATTCCGGTAATGTGGTCGTATTCTTTTTCTTTTCCAATATCTGGTGCGTTTTTCTCAATCCAGTTTTTAACATCCAGATATCCTGATCTATCATTTTGATTTTCCTCTAATTTAACAGCTTCTCTAACTTTCTCTTGGAGCTCAGGAAAGTTTTTTTTATGCCATTTTGTCCTTTCACCAATAGAAGCATAGAAGTGAGCATCACCAAAAGTGTGAGTAAAAGTCTTTGGAATCATTCCAGCCTCTTTTGCAATAATTTGAGTTAATGCAGCATATTGGGCAATATTAAATGGGATCCCCAAAAAAGAATCACAACTTCTTTGATAAAGTTGCATTTTTAATTCTCCGTTTTCGTTTCCAGTTGCCTGGAATAATAAATGGCAAGGGGGTAAAGACATCTCTCCAATGTCTCCAACATTCCATCCTGTTAGAATATGTTTTTTGCCAGTTGGTTTTTTCTTCAAACCTTCAATCATGTTCCTAACCTGATCAACTTCTTCTTCAACAAAAGATCTTCCTTCAATAGGAACATAAATGCCTTTTTCATTTTCAACATATAACTGTTCTTGACCTTCGGGAATCTTTGAAAATTTACTCCACCTTCTCCATTGTTTTGGATAAATTGGTCCCGCATCTCCCCATTTTAAGGCAAATTCTGGATCGTTCTTAATCTTTTGACCATATTCTCCCTTAGCAGAATTCCATTCTGGAGAATATTTTTGCATTCCTTGGGGAAAAATACCTGCATCAGCCATTTTTTCTAAGTTATGGTTGAAAACATCTGCTCTCCAAACAGGAGATCCATTATCTTCAAGATATTTAATGCTAGTATCTCCTTTCAAGAACCATAATAATTCCGTAAACATTGATTTGGATTTTGCAGGCATTTGTTTTGTGGTAACAAGAGGAAATCCTTTTGTTAAATCATAACGATTTTGATAACCAAATAAGGAAATAATTCCCGCCCCCTTACTTCCGCCCTTGAAATCGGAATCTTCGCTAGTTAGAATTGTTTTTGCATAATCAAGATATTGTTGAACCATTTTCTAAAGAAAGTTTTTCTTTTTATAAATTAAATTGTCCTAGAAAATATACTTATTTAGAACCAGTACTTCCAAATCCGCCTGCACCTCGCGAACTATCTTCTAATTCTTCAACCTCTTCAAAGTTTATTTTTGGAAAAGGCATAACCATCAATTGGACAACTCTTTCTCCAACCTCATAATTATCTTCCCCTAATTTCTTAAATCTAATTAATAATTCTCCTCTATATCCCGCATCAACAATCCCCACAGAATTTGCTAAAACTAAATCTTTTTTAGAAATACTGCTCCTAGGAAAAAGTAAGCCCATATGTCCTTCAGGAATTTCTATTGCTAAACCAGTTCCATATTCAATAAATTTTTCAGTTTCCCTTTTACTAATAGCAACTAAATCTAATCCTGCATCTCCTTCTTTTGCATAGGCAGGAATATTCGCTTCAGGATTTAATTTTTTTATTTTAACTTTTATCATTTTGTGTAATTATTCCAAATAAACCATCTTTATACTTACTCATTATATTCATTACTTTTCTTAAATCTTTTGTATCCTTTTTGCCATCTAAAGGATCAATAAATTTTACCAAAGGATCTTCGAAATTTTCAATTAATCTTACATGCTTATCCCAAGTAAAAAACATGTTTCCTTTTTCTTTCAAAATCATATCTGGTTCGTTAAAAGGGGTTTCGTTATAAAAATAAAATTGGTAATTAAAGCCTTGAGATCGAACAAATTCCGAAAATTTTTCATCAATCAGAACAACCCCTTTTTCAGAAGGAGTTAAATTTCTGAAAATATCTTCTTGAGATTTTTCAATTCTGTATTCTCTAAAGATCGATTGTAAAACAGAACACGCACAATAATTATTTTTTTCTTGAGGAGTTAGATTATAGTTCATTTTAAATTAGAAATAAATTCCCAAATTTTATCTAGATCTAGTTCCAACTTTATTACTTCAATACCTTTTTCTTTAAACAATTCGTCAGTAAGAGCATCATTATCTTTGTATAGTTCAGAATAAAATACTCTAGAAATATCATTTCCCACAATAGATTTTGCACAAGATCCACAAGGATAATATAGTGTATAAATGTCTGAATCTTTCATTTCAGAACGAGGAAGTAAACTCATCGCATTTTCTTCTGCATGTCTTCCTCTACAAGTTCCAGAACCTTTTGATTCAAATTCAATATCGAAGTTTTCTTTTCTACAACCTAGTTCAAGACAATTTCCAATTCCAGAAGGAGCCCCATTATAACCCATGGATCTAACTCGTTTATCTTTTACAATTGCCGCTCCAGTATTCAAATAAAGGCAACTTGATCTTGTTGCAGCAAGATAAGCATGCATCATAAAAAATTCATCCCATTCGGGTCTACTCTTCATAATCTTAACCATCTAAATCCTAATCTCAAGTTCTTTAAAATAATTGTTGCACTCCAAAGCATATTTTTCAAACTCACTTTCTTTCAAGTTTTTAACTAGCTACAACCAACACCATTATCATGCCCGCATCCAGCACAAACCGGACTATTACAACCCTCATTAAATCTAATTTTTTCCCCAGAACAATTCTCACAGACAAATTTTATATCTGGCTTGCCATTATTACCATTTATTGTTATTTCTTCCTCATCATCTCCAATTTTAACTTGGGATATAATTGCATTATATTCTTCTGTTCCAGGTTTTATTTTTCTCAAATCTTTCTTTCTCACAAGGTTGATCAATTCATTTGTATTTTCATCTCTCCCAATAATTCCATTTCTGAAAAGATAATCTTCAAAAACTAATCCTGCTGCGTGTTCGATAGATTTAATTTGCATTGGGCCCATTCCTTCACTTTGATTAGAATGGGGAGACTGCAACCTTTTTACAAATTCGGCATGATCTGGGTTCGGGCCTCTTAAAATTTCTGTTCTATCCATCCCTGACTGGGAAAAACTAACACTGGTGGCAGCACCATTTGGAGCTCGAATTTGAAAATCTTCATCTGGAATAAAATAAGCTTTTTTTGTTTTTTCATCCAAATACAAATCACTAGTAAGTATAATATGTAAGCTATCTTTATTTTGATCTCTTCGAACTTTATATTTAATTGCTTGAGGTTTTATATTTAATCTTGGATCAACTTTTACATTTTTTTGAACCAATACAATCTTTTCTAAATTATTACCCGAACTTAAAACTCCGTCTCCTCTAGACCCATCAACATAAACCGTCATTCCTTTACATCCCGATTTCCAGGCTTTCATATAAGCTTCTGCCACAACTTCTTTAGGAGTACCTTTCGGCATATTAGTTGTAGCACTAATCGAATGATCTATCCACTGCTGAATCTGACCTTGCATTTCAACCTTTTTAATCCAATTTACATCAGCGATAGTAGCCATATTATAAGGAGATACTTTTGCAAGTTCATTTAATTCTTCTTTACTCATGCCTTCGGGATCGTGACCCTTCACTTTCATCCATTCTTCAAATTTTGGATGAAAAACATTATAGGTGTGCCATTTTACTCCTTCATCATCGATAAAACTAACTTCTGTTGTTTCATCAAGAGAGTCAATTTTTATATTTCTATCATGTACTGGCAAATATACGGGTTCAATTCCAGACGTTGTCCGAGCCATTAAACTAACCGTTCCTGTAGGAGCAATTGTTAATAGGGCAAGATTTCTTCTTCCGTGCTCAAGCATTTCATTATATAATTTAGGGTCTTCTTCTCGAATTCTTTGAATAAATGGATTATTTTCTTCTCTTTTTGAATCATACATTATAAAAGCTCCTCTTTCTTTTGCCATATTTACAGACGATTTATAAGCTTCCAAGGCAAAAGTTTTGTGGATTTCTGTTGCAAATTCAGTTGCCTCATTTGTTCCATAGGTTAAATTCATTCCAGCAATCATGTCTCCTTCTGCCGTTATCCCCAGACCCATTCTTCTCCCTTCTATGGCTTTCTTTCTGATATTTTCCCAAAGTTTTAATTCAACCCTTTTAATTTCGGCATCTTCAGGATCACTTTTTATCTTATCTGAGATCTCATCAATTTTTTCAATTTCTAAATCAATTATATTATCAGAAATTCTTTGTGCCATGTGAACATGTTCTTTAAATTTGGAATAATTAAAATTTGGCGTAGTAGTAAAAGCATTTTCTACATAACTATAAAGATTTAGAGCCAATAAACGACAACTGTCATAAGGACATAATGGAATTTCCCCACAAGGATTTGTAGAAACTGTGGCGTATCCAAAGTCAGAATAACAATCAGGAATAGATTCTCTAATCACAGCATCCCAAAATAAAACCCCCGGCTCTCCTTCTTGCCATGCATTAGTTATTATTTTATCCCATAATGCTCTAGCATCAATTTCTTTTGTTACTTTGGGATTATCAGAATTAATTGGGAATTGTTGCACATAGGTTTCATTATTTTTTACAGCGTTCATAAAATCATCATCAATTTTTACAGAAATATTCGCATTGGTAACTTTTCCTTTTTTTGTCTTTGCATCAATAAAGTATTCTGCATCAGGATGCTTAATTGAAATGCTTAACATTAAAGCTCCTCTTCTTCCGTCTTGAGCAACCTCTTTTGTTGAATTAGAATATCTTTCCATAAATGGGACAACCCCTGTTGAAGTCAGCGCACTATTTAAAACTGGGCTATAACTTGGTCTAATATGTGATAAATCATGCCCAACCCCTCCACGTCTTTTCATAAGTTGAACCTGTTCTTGATCAATTTTCATAATCCCTCCATAAGAATCCGATGGACCCTCATGCCCAATAACAAAACAATTGGAGAGCGAAGTAACTTGTTTTTTATTGCCAATTCCAGACATATTTCCTCCTCCTGGAATGAGGTATCGAAAATCTTTAAAAAAGGAATAGATTTCTTCTTCCTGAAGAGGATTTTCTCTATTTTTTTCTAATTCAATTCTTGCAATTTCTTTTGCCATTCTATGGTGCATTTGATCTGGATTGGATTCGTACAAGTTTCCGTCTGAGTCTTTTAGAGCATATTTTCTTAAAAATTGAGTTGCAGCAACTTCATCACCATTAAAATATTTTAAGGAACTTTCAAGTGCTTCAGCATGAGGATAAATTCTTTCATTTCTAATCTCAGGCCCATCTGTTCTACTCTCTAAATTCTTTACCATCTCTCTATTCCTCATTCCCTCTTTAAATATAAATGTCTACTACAAAATATATTTCAGAGTTAAATTTCCTTAATGACCTCCTTGAAATCATCTACATCTTTGAAATCTCGATAAACAGCAGCAAATCTAATATAGGCAACCTTATCCAATTTTTTTATTTTTCTCATTATCATTTCTCCAATCGTAGTTGTTTTAATCTCTCTCTTTCCTTTTTTTCTAATTTGTTCTTCAATTTCTTGAGATAATTTTTTAATTTTATCTTTAGAAATAGGTCTTTTCTCAAACGCCCTATCTAATCCCCTACAAATTTTCTCAGAATCAAATTTTTGTCTACTCTTATCTTTCTTAATCACATAGATTTCTGATTCTGCAACTTTCTCATAAGTTGTAAATCTTTTTTCACATTTCAAACATTCTCTCCTTCTCCTCACCCCTTCAGAGCTAGGCCTTTTATCAGTAACCTTAGATTTTGTAGCTGAACAAAACGGACAGAGCATTATTTTGTTTCACTACAAGATATTGTAGGCACCTCTTTTTTTGTTACCATTTGTAGTATCAAAAATAAAAAACGCTATTTAATAGTTCATAACCACTTAGAAGTAAAACGTCTTTTTCCGACGACAAAGCTTAAAAACAGAAATTCTCTTTATAAGATTAAGGGCCCCACATGAAAACCAAATACGAACTTTTAGCACCCGCAGGAGATTTTTCAACTCTAGTCGCAGCAATAAAAGCAGGAGCTGATGCAGTCTACTTTGGATTAAAAGAATTCTCAATGAGAGCAAATGCAAAGAACTTTGCAATAAAAGATTTAGCTAAAATAAATAAACTCTGCGGAAAGGAAGTAAAAAAATATCTAACTCTGAATGTAATTGTTTACAATGAAGAATTAAAGAAATTAGAAGCAACAATAAAAAAGGTTAAAGGAAAAGTAGATGCAATTATTTGCTGGGATTTAGCAGTAATTAACTTATGTAAAAAATATAAGATTCCTTTTCATGTTTCAACCCAAGCATCAATTTCAAATAAAGAAACAGCAGAATTCTATAAATCTTTAGGTGCAGAGAGAATAGTTCTAGCAAGAGAATTAAATTTGAAACAAATAAAAGAAATTTCAAAAATACTTCCTGTAGAAACTTTCATTCACGGTGCAATGTGTGTAGCAGTCTCAGGAAGATGTTTTATGTCCCAAGAATTATTTGGACGTTCAGCAAACAGAGGACAATGTACACAAGTATGTAGAAGGACTTACAAACTAACCGATGAAGAAGGAAGAGAGTTAAAAATTAACAGAGGAACTGTGATGTCAGCAAAAGATCTTTGCACCTTACCATTCATAGATAAACTAAAGAAAGCAGGAATAATTTCATTTAAGATTGAAGGAAGAAACAGAGATGCAAGATATGTTGAGAAAGTTGTAAAGGAATATAGGAAAGCAATTGATCATAAACTCTCAAGGCAAGAAGTAAAGGATTCTTTAGATAAACTAAAAACTGTTTACACAAAGGGTTTCTCTTCAGGTTTCTATTTGGGAGTTCCCACAAGCGATGATTTCTCAAAATTAGAGCACTCTGCAGCAACACTAAAGAAAGAGTTCATAGGAAAAGTTTTACATTATTATCCTTCGCCTAAAGTTGGCACAATAAAAATTCAAACCGGAATAATAATGCCAGGAGATATGCTAGCAGTTATAGGGAACACAACCGGAATAGAAAGCTTTAAAGTTAAAACTCTAGAAATTAAAAATAAAAAAGTAACCCAGGCTAAAAAAGGACAAGAAGTTGGAATAAAGTTTCCAAAAAGAGTTAGAAAAAATGACGATGTCTATATTATTAAGAAAAATAAATAATCTTTTTTTCTTAAATAAATTTTTTAATTAGTTCTCACTACCCTATAAAAAAATTAGAAATAAAAATAAAATTGAAATTTAGAATTCCTTAGTTGCTGTTACAGAACATATAACTTCTGTACCTGAATCATCTGTGAAATAAGGTGTAACCTCAATCTTTGTTATTGCAGCCTCTCCGGTCATTGCAGTAGTTGGAATAAATTCCAATCTAAGTGTAGCTGCAGGTCCAATTGCAGTTGCACTATCCATAACTTCTGTATTTTCACTAGCGTTATTATATACTACTACTTTAACCCCGCTAATATCTCCTCCCGTGGTAGATCTTTTGAAAGTAATCTTATATGCTGCAGAACCAGCAACCGCTTCAGTTGCATCTGAACAATTCTCATCTTCACCTGCTATACAACCATTGCCTCCAAGATCAAGAGCACAATCCTCATCTTGATCATCACAAAGAAGGGTAGGGTCATCATAGGGTGAACTCCCACTAGTTGTAGCCTCAATCTTTGTAGCCTTAACATCCAAGTCCATACATCTAGTACTTGAAGAGATAGTAATTTTACTCTTATCTAGAAGGTTGCTAACAACACCCCAGATAATTCCTATTGCCACCAATACAAGAAGTATAATTATCAATGTCGTAACCACTTGCGATAAACCTTTATTGTTTTTCATTTTTCAACCCCCTTTTTCATACTTTATAGTTAGAATTTAACTATGTCTCTAAATAAGAAATAGACTATAAAAATACTTAGTTCTCACTACTCTATAAAAAAATTAGAAATAAAAATAAAAATAAATTTGGAATTAGAATTCCTTAGATGCAGTTACAGAACATAACTGGTCTACTCCAGAATCATCTGTGAAATAAGGAGTCACATCTATTTTAGCTACTTTTGAACCAGCAGGGAAACCATTTTCATAAGTCGTAGAGTTAGCTTGCTGAATACTTGTTTCTAATTGAGCAATTGCGTAAGCAACATCTATAACCTCTGTATTAAGACTATTATTGCTATAAATCACAACTTTCACACCACTAATATCTTCTCCATTAGCAGTTCGAGTTAGAGTAACATCAAAAGAACCGTCCGAATTATCAACAACTTTTGTAGCCTTAACATCTATGTCCATACATTTTGTACTTGATTCGATAGTTCCTTTACTCTTATCTAGAAGGTTGCTAACAACGCCCCAGATAATTCCTATTGCCACCAATACAAGAAGTATAATTATCAATGTCGTAACCACTTGCGATAAACCTTTTTTGTTTTTCATTTTGTCAACCTCCTTTTTCATATTTTATAGTTAGAATTTAACTATACTTAATTATATATTCCCTCCTATAAAAAGGTTATTATTTTTTAGAATTAGTAATTTCTCTAGAAAAATTATCAATAACCTTAAAAAAATCTTTAGAATCCATAACTTTGTCTACATTGGTAAGTCCTCTTTGCTCAGCAAATTCAGCAAAAGCTTCAGGGTTAAATTTTCTTTTTTTTAATGAAGCAATTGTTGGTAAGGCCTCGTCATCAAAACCAGAATACTCTCCATCTTCAACTTTCTTTAGAATTGCTCTTTTAGATAAATTCAAATCTTTGAACTTGACACGCCCCATAAAGAAAGCCCAAGGATATTCTTTTCCAAAAACATTAAATATCATTTCCTGTCTTTTAGCATTATCTCCGTGATCCTTACCTCGGATAATGTGTGTCATTCCAAATTCCATATCATCTACAGAAACAACTAGATTCATTAAAGGCCAAACACGATACTTTTTTTTCTGTCTCGGATGTTCTGTTAAAGAGATTCTAGCCAAAGGGAAATCTCTCATTGCAGGATTAGGATTTTTCATATCGGACTTAAATCTTAAAACTGCCTCCCCCTCGTTAAAACCATTGGAATCAATCATTTTTTCCCAGTCCAAAATATTTTTTTTAACAAATTTAGAACGACAGGGACAATTTTTCTTCTTCTTAGCTAGTTCTCGAAATTTATCCCCTGTACAAGTACAAACATATGCTTTTGATTTTTCAATTAAACTAATCGCATAACCATAATACAAATCCATTCTATCCGAAGAAGCAATATACTCAGTAACATTTCCAAATATCCAATCAAAATCTTTTTTAATATTTCCATACGCTTCTGGTCTTGTGGTTGCAGGATCTGTGTCATCAATAATAATATAAAAGTTTCCCCCATATTTTTCTACATAAAGTGAACTTGGCATTGCAGAAATAATGTGTCCTACATGGAGTGGACCCGAAGGTGCAGGTCGGAACCTCATAACAACTCCTCCCTCAGCATTAGGCAGTTCAGGTAAACCCTCACGAATCTCTCTTTCAGAAGTAAACTCTTTAAGCTTTTCAAATTCCTTTTTCTGTTTTTCAGTTTTCCATCCAGAAATTTCTTTAATGATTTCATTAATCTTTGGCATAACCTCTTTAACATTTGATTTTTCCAGCCCCTCATTAAACAAACTAGAAACAACCGCTCCAGGATTAGCTTTACCCTCGTGCGCAAGAGCATTCTTTAATGCATACGCTCTAATTATCTTATTCAGATTTTTAATCGTCATTTTAATATCTAGACTCATTCTTCCTCTCTAAAACCTCAATTCTCTGCTGCAAATGATAAATTTGATTAGTCAAATCTTCAATCTTATTTGTCATGTCCAATAATCTTTTACCTAATCTTCTCTTTTTCTCCTCAGGATTAACCGCTTCCCCATTATCTTCGCTAGGAGTAGTAGGAGTGATCGCGCCCATTCCTCCGAACATATTGAAAATGCCATTTCCACTTGGAGGACTTTCCTGACTTTTTTCTTCTACAATCTCCGAACGCATATCATTCAATTGCTCTTGCTGAGAGTGATATTTCTCAGATAAATCAACAACCCTGCCTTTTTTCTTAAAGAATGCCATGAATAACACAATAAAGAAATCTTTTTAATAATTTCTATTGGGCATTAGAACATTTTTTAAATTAGATTAACCTAAAAATACAATGGTGAGCATTCAGCAATACATTGCAACAATTAATCCTGAAGAATATTATGATTCCAAGGGGGACGCAAAAGCGTTAGAGGAATTTAAAGATTTGATTAAAGAAGTTGGACCTGCAAAAGCAGCAAAAAAAGCTAAAGTAAAAGCAGAATCATCTCAAACAATCATGTATGATTCTGCAGCAGAAGGTTTAGAACCAGTTTATTTTTTCTTACTAGATCTAATGAATGATTTTAGATTAAAGCCAGAAAAACTCTATGATAGTTTCTCTTCTTCCGAGGGAGGAGGGCATTTTGGAGATATGGGAACAAGAAAATCAGTAATGCAGCAACAAGGAACAAAACTTTTAGCAGACATAAATACCGTATTAAGAAGCGTACTAAATTTAATCTACGATTTACGAGAATTTAAAATAAAATTGCAATCTTATACCGATCTTAACAACAAAAATAAATTTAAAAGTGAGGCAGCTCTACTAAGTTTGAAGCAAGTTTGGATGGATAAAGTAGATATGCAAAAAGGAGCAGGCTCTATAAATCAAATGGCTCAACAATTAAGCTTCGTAACTTTACGTGATGCTTTTTTGGCAGCAAACAACATTCAAGATGTAAATAAACTTGATTTAAACGAGATTGTTAAAAGGGTTGTAAAGCAAAGATTTTCTGAATTCGAAGGATGGTTAAAACATTCAGAATCTGAATTAAGAAAAAGATTTGAAATTGAAAAAACCTATCTGAAGAGCCAGGTAAAAAGTTTAAGACTTTATTCTAAATGGGCAAAGCCGTATCTAAAAGCAGCACAAACTTTAGAGATGGAAGAACGACCTAGAGACGCAGCATTGGTAAAAGCGTTTAATACTTTAATTTTAGAATTAACTTTAATGGGTAAGCATAAATTGGATGCAAAAGAGTTAGCACAAGAGGGAACATTTCCTTCCCATTTCAAAGCCCTAAAAATCAGAAGAGATTATTATTCTTGTATTTTAGTTGACTTTAAATTCAGAAGCATTCCTCAAAAAGTCCAGGGACAAACCCATTATGCCTTCGGAGGAAGAGTTGATTTTACTTTGAATGCATATTCTCTAAATCAAGAGGAGTTAGACAAATTAGATGCACTTCTAAAAGAAGAAGAACTAGGGGGCGCGTTAGGATTAATAGAGGGGACGACAACTGAAAGTCTAGAGCAACTTAAGGAAGATATTAATTATTTTATTGGAGATGATGAAGAAGAGGAAGAAGTGAAAAAGAAACCCGAAAGTATAAATCCATTTAAGGCCCTTATTGGAGGATATAATGAAAAGTCTAAACCAAAAAAGAAAGAAGAAAAAAAGGATGTAAAAGCAAAGGATATGATTATCGAAGGAGATAACTGGTATGAAAAAGGATATTTGAGAAAACAAGGAAGTAGCGCCTCACAAAAAACAGCATTCACCTTATTTGACGTTTACAAAAAAGCTCATGGGATGGCAAGTTATACTTAAGCCCCCATAAATCTTATATAATTCTCTGCGCTCAATAAACAATGGAAAAAGAAGAAATCCTAGAAGATGAAGAAGGCTTGGAAGAAATTGTAGAAATAGAAGATGAAGAAGTAATCATTAATGATACAACTGAGATAGATAGAATTCTCTTAAGTCGTTTTATGTCTCAAACCGGTCAAGGAGTAGCTTTAGATCAAAGAGACATCGCTCCCGCAGTTTCTCTAGAAGAAGATTTAGGCCAACAGGAATTAGTTACAGGAGATTCCGAGGAAAAAAGACCTATTTCCTATGTTTCAGAGGAGGAGGAAGAAAAAGGGGCGTATGCTGTATTTAATGGTTCTAACAAAAGTAATTATGTGGAAGGGTCTGGAGTTGGAGAACTAACATTTCAAAAAGATTTAGGAAAACAACTATCTGCATCAGATCGAATAATTGAGGAACAAAAATCTTTTTCCAAAAGGTCTCAAGATTTTGATTTAGGAATAAAAAAAGATGAGGGGAAATTGTATTCCCCATTAGATAAAATAGATTTTAAGGGAGAATACAAGGGCCTCCAAGAGTTAAATTAATAAATCTTCTTTTATTTAAATTACCATGGAAAAAGGAGATTACACCTTAGATAATTTTTATTCAGAACTTCCTTATAATTTTAAACCTTCTAGCGATATTCCTCAAACAGGTTATCAAATAGATGCAAATCAATTAGGTACTGTTCTAAATCCTACTGTTGCAAACCAGGTAGGGGAATTAAATATGGCATTAAATTCAGGAGTGGTTCCAGTTGAAGTTGGGGCTTTGGACCCAAAATTATTTGACACAATTCCAAAACAGCATTTTGAAGAAATGAGAAGAAAGGCAAAATTGGCTGAAGCAAAAATATCTTTACATGCGCCATTAGTTGAAGCAAGCGGGATAGTTGAAAATACTTATGATGAAATGAATCAAGAATACGCTGAAAATCACCTAAAAGATGTAATGGATAAAGCGGCACAATTAGATAATGAGGAAAATGTTCCAGTAACAATACATTCTTCTAATTATCAAGGATCAACTTTTAAATTTAGAGATAATCCTGAAACGGGAGAAAGGGAGAAAGTAGAAGACACCTTAGTGGTCTTTGATAGAGAAAGAAAGCAGATAGCCCCAATAAAGGAAGATATTAAATTCTATCCTGGGGGGGAGGAAGTCAAGGAAAAAATTTATGCGCCAAGGGATGCCTTAGAAGTTCAGAATAGAACTGTCTGGATAGATTCTTTAGATAAAATTGATTTTGAAAGAGAAAATGCTGAAAAAATAATTTATCAATCTCATCCAGTGATTGAAGGAAGATACCTTCAATATAAACAAGGAGCATTATCTGATGCAACAGATCAGGAAATTATTGAATTTGAGAGATTAGATTTTGCAACAGCTCATCTTCATGAAGCTCAAAGAAGTGTAAATGCCTCTTTTAGTAAAGCATACAAGGCAGCTTTAGATGACGGAGATAAAGAAATGAAAAACGCTTTAGATAAGATATCAGAGAGTTACGGAAAACTACTAGAAAAAAAGGGAAAGAATGAAGAAGAAATGGCAAAGAAATATATGCCCCAATTTCAATCAAAGGCCTTGGGTTATTTAACAAATGAATTAAGAAAATTGAATCCTCGGCAGTTTATTCCAGTAGAGGAGTTTGCAAAGAAAAAGGCTTCAGAAACTTTTTCTAATGTTGCAATGCACACTTACGATAATTACGAAAAGAAGGGAAAAGCCGCACCAATCTTAAGCATTGAAAATCTTTATTCTGGAATGGGTTTTTCTCAAGCTAGCGATTTAAAAGAATTGGTTGAAGAGTCTCAAAAAAAGTTTACAAACAACTTAATGAAGAAAGAAAATATTTCGGAGAGTAAGGCAAAAAAGGTAGCAGAAAAACTAATTGGTGTTACTTGGGATGTAGGGCATAGCAATATCAACAAAAAGCAAGGTTTTACAGATAAAGATTTAGCTAATGAGGCAAAAGAGATTGCAAAACATGTTAAACATGTTCATTTAACAGATAATTTTGGTTACTCAGATTCTCATCTTCCTCATGGTATGGGAAATGTACCAATAAAAGAATTAATGGAGGCTCTAGGAGAGGAGGGTTCAAAGGCAAGAAAGATAAATGAGGTTGGAGGGTGGATAAACAATTTTAAAACAAATCCTTTTGGACAAATTTTAGAATCATTTGGTTCTCCAATTTATTCAACTTCTGATGGACCTTATTGGAGCCAGAGAACAGGCTTTCAACAAAGTTATGTTGGGGGATACGGCCATATTCTCCCTTCAACACACTATGAAACTTTTGGTTCAGGCTTTTCAAGACTTCCCCAAGAACTTGGAGGTTCGATTCAAGGGGGAGCAGGAGGACGAATGGGAGGCGGAAGAGAATAGTTTTAAAAAACCTAAAAGCTATATACAAACATAAAAGATGGTGACAAAAAAAACTTCTAAAAAGAAGCCAACTAAAAAGAAAGTTTCACACAAAAAAACAACTAAGAAAAAGGTTGCAAAGAAAACTTCTGAGAATAAAGCAATTCCTACTTTGAAACTTCAATCTGAAAACGATATTGCAATGGATTTTGCAGTAAAGGCATATAAGAAATTTAAGAAAATAATTAAGTCTGCTGTTTTATTCGGATCTTTAGCAAAACAAAAGATTTCTCTAGGTTCAGATATAGATATTGTATTAATCATCGACGATGTTTCTATTAACTGGGATCAAGAATTAATTGCTTGGTACAGAGAAGAATTAGATAAATTAATTTTGGCAAATCCATACCGAGGAAGTTTACACATCAATACAATTAAGTTAAGTACTTGGTGGCAAGATCTTTTGAAGGGAGATCCAGTGGTTCTAAATGTGCTTAGAGATGGAAAGGCTTTATTGGATGAAGGAGGATTTTTTGAACCTTTGAAATATCTTTTAATTAAAGGAAAAATAAAAGGAACCCCTGAAGCAATCTATACTTGTTTACAAAGATCTCCAACACACTTAGCAAGAAGTAAGGCGTATGAATTAAAAGCTATCGAAGGAGTTTATTGGTCAATGGTCGACGCAGCTCAAGCTGCTTTAATGGCTGCTAATTATTTTCCACCAACGCCAGAACATGTTGTTGGAGATTTGAAAGAAGTTTTTGTAGATAGAAAATTATTGAAAGAAAAGTATATCTCCTGGTATAGAGAAATTTTACATTTACATAAAAGAATAGATCATGGGGAAGTAAGAGATCTTAAGGGTACAGATATCGACGCATGGCAAGCTAAAGCAGATGAATTTATGAAAGTGATGGTTTCTCTAGTAAAAAAATTAGTAGAAAAAAGTTAAAAAAATAAAAATAAATTTTAAAGTTTTGAAGATAAATCTTTAAGATTTCTCTTTCTTGATGCATCGACTGCTTTTCCTCTTAAGCCTTCAAAGACATAATCGTCTAAGTTTTCCTTAACTCCTAAGAACTTTTGATATTTCTCAACAGTTTTTTTAGCACCATCAATATCTGTATCAGAGAACATTCCCTTGGGTGCTCTTATTGTATACGCTGCTTTAGAAAATTCTTCTTGGATTTTTTGATATGTCTTACCTGATTGATCAGAAAAAACTTTTTTAAATTTATCTTGTTCTTCACTAGATAATCCTGCTAAAGTTCCATTGTACCAATCCATCTTAGAGGCGTCTTGTGTATTGAATCCTTTATTAAAGCTAGTACTATAAATCTCTGCAGCTTTTGCAGTTCCCTCTTCAGATGCTAAAGCACCTTCAATGAAACCCTCTGCATCGTCTCCAAGTCCTAAATCTTTTCCTAGAACTAACAAAGCTCCATCTACAAATTTAGCGCTTTCTTCAGATCCTAAAAATCTTTGAGCCAATTCACCATATTTGAATTTTTCAAATTCTGTCATTTTTGTTTGTTTTTATCCTCCCTTCTAGTACGTTTTGTACCAATTAGGTCGTATTAATTAGAGGCTTAAACACTATATAAGTCTTTCTATTGTTGTCCCAGAAAAGAAGTAACACTATTTAGCTTTAGGTTTAACCTTAGCCTTAACAACGTTCTTAGAATAATCAACTCTAAACGCACCAGGCAGCTTAGATTTAATCTGCTTTAGAACTTTACGAGTAAACACAACCGATTTTTCGGTTGGCAACCAGATAAGAAACATTACAGATTCTTTCTTCAAAACTGCAGCCTTACCAACAGATTTACCAAAAGATAATTGCATACCCGAACTCATACGGTCTGCTCCTGCACCAGTAAGCATTTTATGTTCTCTTTGAATATGGTGAGGGTAAGGAATAATTTTAAACGCGTACAACCCACTCAATTCTTTATCCAATTTCTTATTAACATACTGTCTACAAGCTTCCATCGCATTATGTCTTAACTGAACCAATTCAGTAGAAACAACCGTCAATAAATGAGGAAACTTCTCAGTCTCACTTACCTGCCCCATCTGGAACTTTACAATTTTCTGAGGGGGAACAACCTTGATAAAAGATTTTTGCCTTCGTTTAGAAGTCCGAGTAAAAGGAGTAATCTTTCTTTTAGAATATGCGTTTGCTTTTCTTAATCCTGCCATTATTTAATCTCCACATTTGTTGTAACAGATTGTCCAGGTAAACCCTTTTCAAAAATAGCTCTAACAACACCTTTATTTCCGTGAGCACCAGAAACTTTTCCCTTAATCTCTTTGCCAGCAGGAGACTTCCATAAAACCCCTTTACCAACTAGCTTTTCAGCACCCTCTCGAGAGTCAACACCCTCAACTTCGATTAACATATGTTTCTCAGTTATAGTATGTCTTCCTCGTCTAAATTGTACAACTTTACCCATTACCATATTGATTATCAATAAAATTAGTTTATAAAGTTTGCTTTTTACAAAATAAAAATTATTATAAATCTCCTTTGGCTCTTCCAAACAAATGAGACATGGATATAATAAATTAGCGAGCTTTCTTTTTTTAGGGATAGGAGCTCTTTTAATTTTAAATGGGGGGATAAGAATAACAGGGGCAGCAGTTGGAATTTTAAATAAAATTCCTAGTTTAAATTTCATTTTTGGAGTTCTTTTTATAGCAGCATCTTTAGTTTTATTTATTGGAGGATCATCATTAAAGATTAAAGCAAGAAATACGCTTGCAGGAATTCTTCTTGGAGCATCAAGTTTACTTCCCCAACAAAGTCAAGCTCAAATTCCCTCTTCAAGAGAAAACCTAGAAATAAAAACAGAATATACTGAATCAGAACCAAAAGAAAGAAAATATCCCACAGGATTTTTGGAAGGAAGAAAAGTGGGAGATTTGTATTCTAAATATTTGGGGGTTTCTGGAAGAATTCCTGAAGAATTAACAATTGATTTTGAAGAACAATTGGATGAAATGTGGGATCAAAAAGAAAAGATATCCGAAAGTAAAACTGTAACAAATTTTAGGAAAAAGGTCGTAGATAAATTTGACGCAGATAAATCAGAAAAAACAACTTTTAAAAAATATCAATCTGAGGCACAAAGTTCAATTGATGAGATCAATAAGAACATTGATTGGGATGTAGTGAAAAAAGCAGAATCTCTGGATTCAAATGAATTGGAAATTTTGAAAAATATTTCAAATTCAATAAATGGAAAAGATTTGATGGCTTACGCATTAACAGAATTAATGCCCGGAAAGGATGGAGCAATGAATGTTGATATCATGGACTTTTTACTAAAAAAAGCAGGGAGAGATTTCGTAGAATTGATTCCTGCATTATCGGATAATAAAACTTCTTATGGGACATACCAATTCACGTCATATTCTATTTATGATGTTGGGGGGATTAGAGAGGGGGCATCAATAGTAAATCAAGCACTTCCTGAAGACAAACAAATTCCTGGAAGCGTGACAAAATTAGATGATGAAGATCATCATAAGGCTGCACATTTGTTGGCAATAGATAATTTAGCAAAAATGATAAATTCCCTAAGCAATAAGGAAAAAGAAACACTTAAGAAAAAATGGAAAAAAAACAAGGATGATATTGTAAAGTTCGTAGCAACAGCTCACCATGCTCCAAAATATGCAAGACAAGCAGCAAAAAGGTGGTTGGATAATGATGCAAAATTAGATTTTACTGTTTCTTGCTCAGATCGTATAAGGGGTTATTCAGAAAAAACAAATGCAAACTTCAATGAACTTTATCATCCCACAAAAAGAGAATTGACAGAATTTGCTAAATTTTCAAAACTAGAAGGAAAATTTCAAAGTACTAAAAAAAAGAATTCAGAAGGTTTCAAAGTTTTCAAATATGTTGTGAAAAAGGGAGATACCCCCTCTTCAATTTCAACAGACTTTAATAAAGAGGATTTAAATCATGGAGATCAATTTGATAAAACAGGATATAGTAATATTGTAGATGCTTCAGGTAAGCCAATTAAAGAATTGAATATTCATGATGAAGTTTATTTTCTAGCAAGAGAAAAAGAAAACACAACTACTCAAAAGCCAACCTCTCAAACTACTCCAAAATATGGTGGAGAACTTTTCAAAGATTTAAACACAGTGAATTCAGAAGGATTCAACATTTTCAAATACAAAGTAAAAAACGGAGACACCCCCCTTGGAATTTCAGATAAATTTGATACTTGGGACAAAGAACATGGAAATATTTACAAAAATGCTGGAGACTTAAATATTGTAAATAAAAAAGGTAAACCCATAAAAGAATTAACAAAAGGTCAAGAGATTTACGTGAAGGCAAGAAAGATTTAAGCCTTCTCCAGAGCAAATTTTTATAAAGTTTCAATTCTCCAATAAAATAATGGTAGAAAATAAAAAATATCAAAAATTAGAAAAATTTTATTCTAAATATAAGGGAAAATCACTTCCAATATATGCAAAAATAACGGCTTTGAATTTATTCAACAAAGCATATAATGATTATCTTGAAAGTGAAGGCGAATTAATGGAACTTAGAGATATTTTAAAATATGGGCTTGAAAAAAAATTAATTTCTCCAAGGGGACCAAAACTTTTTTCTAATGGAAATATCAATAGATTTAATTTCGAACAAATAAAACATTTAAGGGAAATGCGTGAATTATTGGAAAAATCCTCTGAAAGTGCAAAGGTTGATTGGAAAAGGTTGAGAGATATAAGGTTTGATTTTTAATTCCTCTCCAAAACAAATATCATCCGACCAACAACCTGATTTCCTCTAAACTCTGGAATTCCTTTTCCAACCAATTTATATCCAGTGTCTTCACAAATCTTTTCAATGTCACATACTAATCTCTTTTTTCCAATTCTAATATGGGGAGTTGTAAAAACAATTCTTCCAGAAATTTTTTCTTTGACATTGTTAATCACTTGAATCATCAATTTTTCAAACTTTCTCAAAGTTTCTTCTGCTCTTTCTCTAGTAGGAATTTTTTTTAATGTATCTCCCAAATCGGGTTCACTAACCATAACCGAACACTCAGGAATATTCACTTTTGTAGAATCAAAATTAATCAAAGTATAATCTTCTTCAGGAAACTCAAACCATTTTAAATTTTCTTTTGCACCCTTTATTGCAATTTCATCTCTATCAACCCCAACCACTTCAAAATCTTGAAGCAAAGCTTCTTGTAAAATTGTTCCAACTCCACAAAATGTATCCAAAAGTTTTCCAGTTTTTATTCCAGATAAGTTGACCATAATCTTTGATAAACGAGGAGAAATAGCCAAAGACTCTCTACGAACAGGCTTTTCCATATCTCTTGCTTCAATAGATTCATAATCACAATCTTGAACAAGCTTACCAAAGTACTCCTCAAAAATAAAATACTCTACATCCAATAATTTAGAACTAGGAATAAAGAAATCTTCTCCACCTTGAGTAGAGACCCGATCATTCAAACCCTTGTAAACCGCCTTTAATCTCTCTTCCTTAAACCTAGATTTAAGATATTCTCTTAGTTCAGAAACTTTATCAGAATATTCCCAAAGCGCATAATTAATGTTATTTTTCTCCCCTTCGTAGAGCATTATTTTATCTAAATTCCCAACCTCTCCTAAAACCTCGCCAATACTCAAAACACCTCCAAGAGATTTAATAGCATCTTCTCTTAGTTCCTGGCCAACTTCAACAAATAATCCATTTTCTCTAATTTTTTCACTAATTACAGAATTTCCAATCCTTTTCAAATATTCAAGAACCTCTAATCGAGACAATTCAATATTCCTTCCTAAAATAAATAAATATTTCATAAAGAAGAAAAGAATGAAGGGTTTTTATGGTTTACTAGGACTAAAGATCATCCAAAGGAGACTTGATTTTAACTAAATCCGAGTTAGCAACTTTTGTATAAATTTGGGTTGTTTCTAAATTTGAATGCCCAAGTAATTTTTGAATATAACGAATGTCTGTTCCAGCCTCCAATAAATGTGTTGCAAAAGAATGTCTAAGCATGTGGGGAGTAATCTTTCTATTTAATTTAAAAGAAGCTTTTTTTAGAAGCTCTTGAATAGATTTTTGGGAATATTTTCCTTTTCTCCCTTCAAATAGATATTTCGTTTTAAATTCCGTTTTACAAATATAGATAAAAATCTCCTGTGCAAATTTATCTGATAAAAGCGTAACTCGGTCTTTCTTACCTTTTCCTTGTTTAACATAAATTAATTTCCTTTCGGGAAGGATGTCTTCTCTTTTTAGATTAATTAATTCTTGTAATCTTAATCCTGAGGAATAAAGTAATTTTATTATGAGTCTATGCTTTTCGTTTACAGAATTACTAATTAAAAATTTAACTTCCTCCTTAGAAAGAACTTTAGGGAGCTGTTTCTTTTTTTTCACAAAAGGAACAATGATCCGATCTAAATCTTTTTTCAAAACAATCTTAAACATAAAGCCCAGGGCCGCGCGAATCTGGCGAAGAGTAGAAGAATCATATTTTCTTTGAGAGCAAAATAAAAGATATCGCTTAACCCAGAATTCATCTAACTTTTGGGAATTTTCCCCAATAAAATCTAAAAATTTAGAACAATAATAATCATAACTTTTCAGAGTTTTATTTGAAAAACCCCGGAGAACTATTTCTTCTCGTAATTTAATCAATATCTCTTCTTTTTCCATAAAATCCCAGATAATTTAGAATTTAAATAGTTTATTCGCTTTTTATGGCATTATTCCGGGATAAACGAATTTTTAACACAACTTACACACAAAAATAAGGAAAAAAATAAGAAACAATCTCAAAAAAACTTCGCTTAACCCGATAAATGGGGAGATTAAACGAAATTAAGAACTTGAAAACTTCATTTAATACCTGTTATATTCAATCGTCGTGCTTATTTATTGGGAGTAGATGGGTGCCAAAAGATTTATTACTATACCAATTTTATCTTAAAATATGATTATAGAAAATCCACGAAAATACGGTGATGCCTCCTATAATATTGTAGTAATTCATGGAGGTCCTGGAGCACCTGGAGAAATGGCTCCTGTAGCAGAAAAATTATCATCAGATTATGGAGTTATTGAACCATTTCAAACGGAAGACAGCATTAAAGGACAAGTAGAAGAACTTAAATCTATTCTTGATGAAAATTCTTCAAAACCTGTTAATTTGATTGGTTGGTCCTGGGGTGCTTGGCTGGCTTTTATTTTTACTGCTAAATATCCACAGTATGTTAAAAAACTAATTCTCGTTGGAAGCGGTCCTTTTGAAGAAAATTATACCAGTGAAATTATGAAAACCAGATTTTCTCGTTTAACTGAAGATGAGAAAGTAAAACTTAATTCATTAATGGAATCACTAAATAATCCAAGCAGTAAAAATAAAGTAACTCTTATGAAAGATTTTGGAAAATTAATGTCTAAAGCAGATTCTTATCAGGAAATCCCTCATGATGACTCTGTTCTTGAATTTCAACTGGACATTTATCAAAAAGTTTGGTCAGAAGCTAGTGAGCTAAGAAAAAGTAGCAAATTATTAGAATATGCAAAAGATATTAAATGTCCAGTTGTAGCCATCCATGGAGATTACGACCCACATCCTTTTGAGGGAGTTAAAATTCCGCTTTCAAATAATAGTGAAGATTTCAAATTCTATTTATTGAATAATTGTGGGCATCACCCTTGGTATGAAAAATTGGCAAAAGAGCAGTTTTATGAGATTCTTAAAAGTGAAATTGAATAAGGCACCCAACCACAACTTATTATTTACGCACGACGACTCTGAAATTTCCCTTCGGGACGTTGCACTAAATTTCAGCCCTTCGGGGAATATAACAAGGGATATGAGGTTACGAAGTCTTGCAGACTTCTTCACCCAAATTGCTCCCGCTGGTCGCAACTTCTCATATCCCCAACGTTAGTTTCAATTTTTGAGAATGCCTACAAGTTAGAGTAAAAACAAAGAAATAGGAAATAATATTTTTTCTCCCACCCAATAGGAGAGATGCGTACTTACTTTCTCTTAGAAGTCTTCTTCTT
>Ga0233437_1001362_pt1 | contig 45155 bp, 68 predicted proteins | sample SI_122_August201_FD_182714 | JGI IMG/M metagenome (GOLD analysis project Ga0233437, IMG submission 182714) | Seawater microbial communities from Saanich Inlet, British Columbia, Canada - SI_122_August2016_200_MG | ecosystem: Environmental > Aquatic > Marine > Inlet | place: Canada: British... | reverse complement strand
AGAGATAATTTTAGACTTAGTTGCTAGAGGTATTATAAATGTTCATCTAGCAGTCCAAATAGCTACTAAAGAAGGACTAAATTTAGATGAGTAATAAAATTAAAAGGAGTATATAATAAAATGGTATCTGTTGAATTTCATAATGTAGAAGTTCATAACGTATGGATAGGAGAAGGATCTGTACAGATTACTACAACTACAACTACAACTACAACTACAACTACAACTACAACTACAACTACAACTTCTACACCGTCAACAACGACTTCTACACCTACGACTACTTCAGGTACTCCAGCTTGTTCTCCTATGTTAAGTCTTCCTCCTGAGTTAGACATGTTTTTCTCAGACTCTAATAGTAGTGAGTTGAGTAGTAATAGTTTTGTTTCAGAGTTTTACGAACAAAATGTAGAAATATTTAAAGATAAGACTGATGCAGAAAAAGAAGAGATAATTTTAGACTTAGTTGCTAGAGGTATTATAAATGTTCATCTAGCAGTCCAAATAGCTACTAAAGAAGGACTAAATTTAGATGAGTAATAAAAGTTTGATAGAAAAAATTAGGGATAAGGATGTAGAGAGAAGATCAAACAAAATTTTTGCTATAGGTCTGCCTAAGACTGGGACTACATCTTTAACACATGCTTTGAGAATTTTAGGATACAAAACTTTTCATTGGCCCACTAATTACATAGACCAAAGAATTTTATCAATACCTCCAAAAAAATGGGATTGTTGCCCTATGGAAGATGGGAGAGTGGAGCAGTGGGATGCTTTAACTAATTTTGGAGAAAACATATATCCCTTATTAGATAGAGATTTTCCTAATAGTAAATTTATTCTTACGATTAGAGAGAAATATGCATGGCTGGATAGTTCTAAAAGGCAATTTGAAGTTAGTAAGGATGATCATAAATATATCAGAAATTACAATGAAAATTGGACTGTCATTCCTACTTCATGGATTAGAAGAATGAATATATATGGTTGTGTAAGTTTTGATGATGATATATATTCTCATTTTTATGATACTCATTATAGAAATGTTCTTTATTATTTTAAAAATCGTCCTCAAGATTTAATAATAATGGATATTTGCGAAGGAGATGGTTGGAGTAAGTTGTGTGATTTTTTAAGTTGTGAAATTCCATCGTTAGATTTTCCTAATAAGAATAAAAATATTAATATATAGATGAGGTAATAAAAAATGAGTTGGATAAAAGTGCCTAAAATTGAATTGCAAAATAGAAAAGATCAGATGGCTCTTCTTTCAAAAAATATTGAAGATTTTAATGATCGAGAACTACACTGGTTGTTCCAGATAGAAGTGTCTAAAAAGATCCCAGTTTTATATAAAAAAAAATTACTTTCTAAATACAGTATCACAAATAAACTTAACGATAGATATTTAATATTTACTCATAGACCATCTGGTTTTATGTCTCAAGATAGAGTTTTAAGACTAGCCATATTATTGGGTAAGTATCTTGATAGAACAGTTGTTCTGAATTCTATGATTCTTAGCGGTTATCATAATAGATTATTTAGTTCTGAACCAGTAGTAAGTAATCTAAAACATTTTTATGATATGAAAAAAATGAATTCATATCATAAAGTTTTAAATACACTTGATTTATCACTAGATAAAATAGTCGAGATGATTTGTAGCGACTCAAAACATTATTATGAGATCGGAGATACTTTTGATTTTTTAAAAAATATTGATGCTAAATATATATGTTGCAGAGCTAACGTGCTGGACATACCTCGTTCTATTTGTGACGAGGATAAATTTCGCAAAGAAATAGATTGTGGAGGTAAGTCTATTGTTGTCTCTAAGGATATAATGCAAAAATCAAAAAAGATTATTAATTCTTTGGGGGAATATTATTCCATTCATGTGCGTAGAGGAGATATCTTGCACGAAGATTCTAAAGTAATATTGCATAAACTTTTGGATGCTAAAGAGGTGGAATACTATACTAATTTAATAGATCATATCGATCAGTTAAAGAAGTGGATACCATTAGGATCAAAAATTTACATAGCTACAGATGAGGAAGATTTGACAATGTTTGATGGTTTGAAAAAATATTATGACATTTATTTTTGGAAAGATTTTAATATTGAATTATCTCCAGAAGAAAATAATAGCTATTATGTTTTAAGCGTGGAAGAGTTGGTGATGATAAACGCTTATAGATTTATCAGCACTGTCTCTTCTGTAATTCCTGTTTATGTTGATTATAGAAGAAATTTTTTAGAAAATATAGATAGTAAAATATATAGTTTATCTTTCGAGATATATCTTGATTTTATAAAAAAACAACATAAGATGTTTCCTTCGACATTATTACCGTCTCTAAAAAGTCTTGAAGAGAGGTTAATTTCTTGAGTTTACGAGAAAGAATATTATTAGCAAATAAACACTGTGTTTTTATTTCTATACCTAAAAATGCTTCAATTAGTTTAAAGGAGGGTATTGAGAATATCGAGAAAATATGGTGGTTAGGAGATGTTAGAGCTAGAATATTAGAGATGAGAAATAACAGGCTATCTAGTAGATCTAATCTCCTATGCATTAGGTTAATGAATGAGTTACAAGAGAAATGGGATAAATTATTTACATTTACAGTAATTAGAAATCCTTGGGACAGATTTATATCTTCATGGCTTTATATTAATAGATCCTATAAAAAAGAACACTCTTTGTTAGAATTAATAGAGATAACAGAAGAAAAAAGAAAAAAGAAAGAATATGATGACTATATAGGTTGGCACATATCTGGTCAGCTAGAGAATCTATCTGATAATAGCGGTAATTTTGTAATTGATAAAATTATTAAGTTTGAGAATTTACAAATAGATTTTGACGAATTATTAATATCTATTGGAGAAAAACCAGTTATTTTACCACATAGGCATAAAGCAAAACGTGAATATTATGCTAAGTATTATAACGAAGAAACTAAAAAAAGAGTTTATCAATTGTATAAAGACGATATAGATTTTTTTGGTTTTAAATTTGAAGAGTAAATGAATCTAAAAGAAATTATAAAAAAGTATTTTAAAAGAAACAAGGACTATATCTATTCTGATAATATTGTTCATGAGATGAATGGAGTAGTTCTTACTGATACTCAAGATAAAATATTTGATTTTCATTCCGATATGATAAAAGAAGTCAAAGCTTATTGTGAGAATCAAGGTTATGATCAAATCGATAAAGTCGTTTTTCTTTCTTCTTATGAAAGAGATATAGATGAAGAGTCTAAGATAAAAATAAAGATGCATGGAGAATCAAAGATAAAGATAATTAAAGAAGATAGTGATTACATAGCTGTCGTGTGTATATGCGAAAGTGTTAGTATAAAAAATAGATGGCAAGAGTATGTCTGAAAGTATAACAAAAGCACAGGTTTTTGATATTTCTATAGCAGCTAATAGTATCGCAGATTCTGATGGTATTATTATCGAAGTTAATCCTGCCTTCTTAGAGACCTGGGGGTTTTCTAATAGAGATGAAGCTGTAGGAAAGCATATAACTTATTTCTTTCAAAACTATGACAGAGCAGTAGAAGTTATAACTGCTCTTAACACAATAGGTGTTTGGGAAGGTGATTTTATTGCTAATAAGCATGATGGATCGACATTTGTAGGCCATAGTGTTGCAACAGTTTTGCGTGATAAAGATAATAAAATAATTGGCTATCAATCATCTGTCATCGATGTTTCTAAGCGTCAAGCTATTGAAGATCAACTAAGGGTATCTGAAGAAAAGTATTTTAGCATTTTTAAGAATGCTCCTCGCTTAATAACCCTTGTATATGAAGATGGAACATTAAAGGATTGTAACGACAGGATAGATATACTTGGGTATACGAAAGATGAGGTTGTCGGTAAAAATATATCAATATTCTTTAGCGAATTATCTAAAAAGACTGCTGTTGATACTCTTGAATATCTTTTTGCTAATACTGATAAAAATTCTGATAAAGAATTTGTGATGATTAAAAAAACGGGAGAAGAAATAGATGTTTCAATAAAATCAGCGATATCGATTGATGAAGAGGGAGACAAACACACACTTTGTTTTATTGCAGATATAACAAAACACAAGAATGCAGAGAGAAGACTAATCAAAGCAGCTCATGATTTAAAGAGTAGTAATGAAGAGCTAGAGCAATTTGCATATATAGCATCTCATGATCTTCAAGAACCATTAAGAGCAGTATCTTCTTATTGTCAGTTGCTAAAAGAAAAAGAATATGAGGATGTTGATGAAGAGTCAAAGAAATTCTTTAATTATATAATTGATTCTAGTTTTAGAATGAAAACTCTTATTAGAGAACTTCTTGACTACTCAAGAGTAGGCAGAAGAGATAAACCTTTTGAAAGAATTAATTTAAAGAATTTATTAGAAGAAGTTCTTAGTGATTTTGATATGTTAATAGAAGATTCAAAAGCAGAGATAATTATTGAAAGCTCAATGCCAAATATATTTGCGATACGTTTTAGGATTAAACAGCTACTTCATAATTTAGTTAGTAACTCTTTGAAATTTAGGGGAGAAGACAATCCTATTATTAGAATAGGATGTTGTGAAGAAAATGAGAACTCTCATTATTGGCTTTTCTATGTTAAGGATAATGGCATAGGCATAGATTCAAAATATTATGAACGTGTATTCGGAGTGTTTAAGAGACTGTATTCAAGAGAAGAGTATCCAGGCACAGGTATAGGACTAGCATTGTGTAAAAGGATTGCAGAAGCCCATGGTGGAGATATATGGGTAGAGTCAGAGGTTGGCAAAGGGACTTATATATATTTCACAATAGCTAAATCTTGGGCTATTTTTGAAGATTAATGTTTAAAAGCGAAAAATTCGATAGTATGATAGGTAGAATAGATTAATATTTAAAAATAGATTTAAAGGACTCCTAATAAGATGAATAAATCCTTAATAACTGTAATAATTCCAACTGGTAAAAATGAGAAACTAAAGAATATAAATAAGACTATTGAGTGTGTTATCGATAGCGCCTCTACAGAAATAGAAGTATTGATTCTTGCTGATGGATGGGTTCCTGAAGGAATTGATAAACGAGCTAAAATTAGTTCAAGTTCTGTCAATCTAGGAGAAAGAGGAACAACTAATAGGGGATTTAAAGAAGCATCAGGTGATTATATTCTGCGTATTGATGCTCATTGCGATATGTCTGATGACTGGGACGAGACTTTATTAAAGCAGTATAAAGAGAACACAATATCATTATGTTGTTTAGATGCTTTAAAAGAAGATACATGGGCATCATTGGGTCATAATTATACATTTGTTTATGTTACTCCTAGTTGTGACGAAAAATGGTGGGGATATTATAAAGAAGATAATGGGTTAATATGTGAGCCATCGATGTCTCTAACAGGCTGTGGTTGGTTTTGTAGCAAACAATTCTTTTTAGATCATCTACAATTCGATGAAGACTTATCTAAATGGGGTTGCATAGGCCCTGAGCTAACTGCTAAGATCGAAAGAGCTAATAGCTTTATTATGATTAATAAGAATGTAACATGTCTTCACCTTTTTAATACTAATCCATCTGGGTATTCTGTTAAGGAAGTCTCCAGAACTCGTAATCAAGTTCTTTCAAGATACGCAGGATTTTTGTACGCAGCAGCTAAAAGATTTAACGCTCCAGGTTGGGAGCATATTACGGAAGATTATATTTTAAATTATGAGAAGAATTTTATGTTTAAAACAGATGTTTCTAAAAAAGAGAATATCGAAGTGAAAGATACTAATGGTAAAGTCGTTAAGAAAATTATAAAAGAATATGAACCAGTACCTTACGAAGGAAGCGAGAACCCTGACATTCAAGAGGTCGGTTTAAGGATAGCAACGGACGCTTGTATTAAAAGAATAAAGATAGCAGAATTACGTAAAGATGATACATGGAAATTTGCTGTTTTAGATTCAAAAAATGAAATAGATATGTGGCTATTTGAAAATGAATAATGATATAAATAAAATATATACTGTTGATGAAAATGGATTTCCATTAATTAAGGTTTTAATGAGAACTTATGGAGAGCATAAAGTTCTTACTGAAGAAGCTATATATTCCTTTTTAATGCAAGATTATCCCAATAAAAAGCTTATTATACTTAACACTCATAAAGATTGTCTTAAATTAGATAAAAATTATAATAATATTGAGGTGATTAACAAACCATTAGGTTTAGATAATATGTCTCATAAAACACATTATTTGATAAAGCAAGTTGAAAAAGGTCTGTTTTGTGTTCTAGATGATGATGATCTTTTACTTCCTTACCATCTCTCTTCCTTATATAAAATATGTAAAAAATATAAGCTTAAAACAGATACAATATTCAGATGTACACCTGGTAGATATAGGTTCTATAATATGAAAACAGAAGGCAGGAAGATAGTAGAAGGAAGTAACTGGGCATGCAATTTATTTGATATTTATGATGGAAAAGTTTTTTATTCTTCGTTAGATGAATTGCTTGATTTTGAATATGCATCAGGACAAGATCAAAAATTTATGGGGTTGTTCAGTAAAATATCGGTTAAGAAAAATGACATAAAATCATTTCCTACATATATATATAGGTGGGGTACTGGTTCTTCTCATTTGAGTGGCAAAGGTAAAATTTCTCATGAAGTTAATTCTAATTTCATATCCAAAGTAAATAAAAAAAGTGTAAAAGAAGAATTTATTCCGAATTGGAGAATGCCTTATATCGAGGATTTAGAAAATGACATTTTTGAAGGTAATAAATATGGGGGTATGGGAATTTTCAGAAAAGATTGGGATTTTATTAAATCATTTTTATCCTCAATAGATTGTAGTGGAGTAGTAGAATTCGGGGCAGGAGTTTCTACTTTATTATTTAATCTTGCAGGATATGAAGTTCATTCTTTCGAGACAATGATCGGCACGATAAAAAAAATACAAGAGATATCAAATGTAAAACTATCTCAATGGGATGGGATTAATCAAGTTGCTATTCCTGAAGAATATAATGTGGCATTTATTGATGGTCCATATGGAGGCGGTGCTAGAGGCTCTTCTTATAGCAATGTTGTATCTTCTCCTTTGATAAAGTATGTTATATGTCATGACGCTTATAGAGAAGATGATGAATCTATGATATCTAAATATTTAAGTGATGGTTGGAAAATGATTATGGAAGACAAAAAGAAAATAAAAATATATATAAGAATATAAATTGTGGCATTTAGATATTATATAGAGGGTTTAGTCCATTATTTCCCGAATTAATAATAGGACTATAGTTCCTTAGAAGGGGATAGAAATGAAAAAGAAAACTAAAAAAACCATTTTATACACTTTGGCTATTATCGTTGTTTGTTGGATGTTAAGCAATATCGTATGGAAGACCAAAGCTTATAACACACTTGGCATGATAAGAGAAAGTGGTTATCCTGCAACCTGTGAAGATATGGACAAGTATTATGAAGAGATCCCTTGCAATCCTATCACAGCAGACCTTTATAAAGATGCATTTAAAGAGTATTCTATTACATTTGAAGATAAAGAGAGCGAAGGAATCCCTTTCTTCTCTAAGACAGAAGTTGCTGATATGGACTTGGAGAAAACTAAGCAATTGTTAGAAGCTAATAAGCAAGCATCTGACTTACTTCGATTAGGTGTGGCATCTGGAGAATGTAAATTCCCTCTTGAATTTGATGATGGATATATGATGTTGATTGATCATTTATCGAACATAAGGAATGGAGTGAGACTTCTTGTTTTAGAATCTGTTGCTAACAATTCTTATGAGTCGATGATGACTGCTTGGAAATTTTCTGATTCTATAAAGAATGAGCCAGTACTTATTTCTTATTTGGTTAGAGTTGCGAGTCAGAGTTTAGTTTTAGAGAATTTGGAGCATATAGATTTAACGGCTGATCAGAAGCTTGCTTTCATAGAAGCTATAGAGAAGAGTGAAGATAATCAGTTTGAGATGAGTTTTGTTGGAGAGAGATGTTTTGCCTCTTTAATTTTAACTATGTCTTATAAAGAATCAAAGGCTATGGATAATGGAGGAGAGGCTGGTCCTGCTCTCTATACTTTATCTAAGGGTATTGCTCTTCCTCATATGAATTATATTACTATGGCTGAATATTTTGACAAATATATTGAGAATGCAAGGCTTCCATTGGAAGAGAGAGATATTGATGGTTTAGAGGAAGCCGTAGAGAATGAATCTTTTGTGCAGGTATATGTTAAGATATTAATGCCAGCACTTAGTAAAATTTTTGAATTAGAAGAAAAGCATATAGGCATAACTCAAAATGCCATTATAGAGCTTAAGAAATAATTATGTTTTAATGTTGAAAAGCGAAAGTAATATGCTATAATACCGATATTAAAGTTATTTGCTTTTTATGTCGATAAGTAAATAGATTAGTTTAGTTTAGTTTAGTTTAGAGTAAGGAGTTACAAAATGAAAAATGGTAAAGCTGCGTTAGTGTTTATTGTGGACCGCTCAGGTTCAATGCAATCAATTGCTTCAGATATGCAAGGAGCAATCAAGTCAGTCCTGTCAGATCAACAAGAAAAATATAAAGGCGATATAGATGTAACCTTTGTACGTTTCGATACTGAGTACGAAGAAGTATTCAGTGGGACACCAATCAAAGAAGTTTCAAAAGATGATCTAGTGATCAACCCAAGAGGAGGCACAGCATTGTTAGATGCTATGGGTCAAACTCTTAATACTTTTGAAAGAAAATTCTCCGAAACAGATGAAAAGGATAGACCTGAAAAAGTCTTGTTCCTTATTATCACTGATGGAGGAGAGAATGCAAGTCAAGAGTTTTCAAGAAGTCAAGTTTTTGGTATGATAAAGACTATTGAAAGAGATCACAAGTGGGGATTCACCTTTATTGGTGCTAACCAAGATGCTATTAGTGAAGGTGGTAAAATTGGAGTTGTGAGAAGTAAATCTCTTAACTACGATGCTAATGCCGTAGGTGTCCAAGATATGTCAAGAAGTGTAAGTGACTTCACAACAAGTTACCTTGCTGATGGAGATGCTAGTTACTCTGAGTAGAGTAATGAATTTTAGTTTAGTTTAGAATAGTTTAGTTTAGAAACAAGGAGTAGTAAAATGAGTTATGATCAAAAGATCAAGTCCGCTCGCAAAGTAATTGACGAGCACAACAGTAATGCCGACACACCTATTGATTTCGAGGATTTCCTCAAGAAATTAAAAGATGCTGGAGGTTCGTCAGAAGAAGCCTTAAAAGCCGCAAGTTGGGATGACCTGCAAGATTGTGGAATTCCTAAGATTATGGCAAGAAGGCTAACATTTCTCTTTAGACAAGATGGAGATGGCACAGAAACCAAATCCACCTATATCTCTGAAAAGAAAGTCGCAGGACTTTCTAACAAAGAGTTGGTAGAGAGATACAATCCTAAGGATGTTAAAAACCCTGTAGGTAAGAGATTGAAAGATCTTTCAGATGGGAAGAAATTTATTGTGTTTGATGACAATAATAAAGTTATTGTTGATGAAACAGTAAAACTTCTGGAAGATATTCTTAATGGAATGCCCGAGTTGGAAACAGCTTTTGTAAACAATAGGCCTCTCCCAACATATTCTATTGGAGAGCGTCCAGATTTTTATGTTGAAGAAAATCCTATCTATCCTGGCAGACCATTACGTTCTAATGAAACGTGTGATCAAACAGGGCGTTCATGGCAGGGTGTATTGACTGATATACGTCAGTTGTTAAATCTTGCTATCGAAACAGGAGAGCTTGAAATATCAACAGTTGCAGAGGCCCACGATATTCTTGATAAGGTGCTATCAAAAGATTCTCCTCTTGATAGTTTTAGAGCAAGGTATCCTGTAGCTTCTAAGACGTATGATGCACAAAGCAAGATGGGGAAACTTCCACTTCTTAAGATTAGAATGGGAGAGCAGAGTTGTAGTGGTAATGCCAATAATCCTTTTGGTAGTAACACTACCTATTAATATTAATGAGAGGTGGGGAGTTATGCTCTCCACCTTTTTTTTGGAGAAAATATAATGTCAAAAGAAATGTCAGTTAAAAAAGATTTAAAGTGCGTATTCAATATGCCTGAAAAGATTAAAAGTGAATTTGATAGTGAAGAAGAAATGGCTCACTCTCTACCTCCATACGAACCAATGGATGCTTATCCAGTTGATGAATATGAAGCTTGTCCTACTAATTGGATGAATGGTTCAGATGTGGCAAGTAGTTATTTTGTAGGTGTGGAAGAAGATAAGGGAATGTGGCTTGATTTTAATGAGTGTTTTTATCATACTCATGATGTGGCTGTAGTAATTTCTATTCAGGGAATTAATCCTATCACAGGGCAGAAGATGGTTGCAGAAAAAGCACTTCAATTAGAGCAGTATCATAAGAAGTGTCCTATTCATGGAACGAAATTTAAGCAGGATAGATTCTGTAAGAAGTGTGGATTCAAATGGCCTGGTCAGAATTATCTTGCAACAACAGGAACACCTGAGTTGAAGATGTGGTTAGATGGGTTTAGATCATCTGATGGTAAGGTAAGGCAGTATATTATCACTGAGGATAAGGTGAGAGGTGTGGCTGCTCAGATGATAGGAGAGGATAGAGTATTTGCTATAGGTATTGCTTATTATCTTAGTAAGCATAAAAAACCTTATACTCTACAACGTCCTGAAGTTGTAGAGGGTTTTCATTCTCATTATAAAGGCCCTGCTTATTGTGGTTCTGGTATTGCTAAGCCTATGTTCTTTAGCCCATGTCATAATCCAGGTAATTGGAATATAGGAAGTCATGGTTCTCCTACAGCATATGGCGGTTCATGTTCGGCAAAGGGCAAAGGCACTGGTACCGATGCCAAAGGTGTCTTGAGGTCTAACACATCAGACAAGATTAGTTGTAGTATAGATGATTCTGCACCTAGAGCTTCGGCACAGGTTCAACTTCAATCTATGGCAAATGATCCTGATCAAACTATTATTACTCATCATGCTTTTGATCATGGCATTGTTCTTGGTGAGTCAGCTCAAGATATACAACAATCTGTTCAACCTGTTACTCCTGTTAAACAGTTAGAGATCGGAGCAGGAGCATTGATTCAACAGAGAGTTTATGATGATCCTAAGATGATGGATTACTGGGAGAAAGAACCTGCTGGGATGATTTATATTAACTACTGTGATAAAGAAACTCAGAAGAAGATTATAGATGCTGGTAGAAGAGCAGATGAAAAAGATGGATTTTTGAAAGATGTAAAAATAGGTGGTTAGTACATAAAAGGACTGTTCTTTTCAATGCGATTAGAACAGTCCTTGTTTTTACATTGCTATAGAATTTATTTGTGGTTTTGTGTTGATAGTAGCAAAAGATAAGGCTCTCGATATGTCTTTTGATTGAACTTCGTCTTTTATTAAGAATTCTTTAATGCCAAGCAACCATGCTTTTCTTCCTACAGAATAATCTTCCAATCCTGTTAGAACGATCACTGGTGTAGTTTTGTTATGCTTGTCGAGATGCTCTAAGGTCTTTTCTATAGTCTCTATCCCATCTGTTTCGGGAAGAGCTAAGTCAAGTATTATAGCATCATAGTTGTTTTTGGATAGTTTGTTTAGTCCTCTTTCCAAGCAATTGCATTCGTCTACGGTGATGTCTGCTTTTTCGATTTTCTTAATATAGTTGATGATTAGATCCCTATCTTCTTTACTGTCATCTATTACTAGAATTTTCATTGCTTCTATTCCTCTCTATTTATAAAACAGAAATTATTCTTGTCGGGTAGCTCATTTGATTTTAGCCAATACTCACCGATCATTGTTATCTTTTTATATAATTCATTAATATCAAAAGTTTTAGTGATATATGAATTAGCATGTAATTGGTAGGTTTCTTCAATATCTACGTAATAATCTGAGGTGCTGAAGATAATGACTGGTATTGATTTATAATTCTCATCAGTTTTTATAGTTTTTAGTATCTCTTTGCCGTTCACACTTGGTAAATTAATATCTAAAATAATAATATTGGGTGTTGGTGCAGATTCAAAATCATCTCTTTTGTATAGAAAGTCCATGGCAGTGTTACCATTGCTAATATTGACTATATCAAGCGAAAGATCGGGTATAGTCTCTAATGCCTTCTTTAAAAGCACAAAATCAGCTTCGTTGTCCTCTATAGATAATACTGTAAACCTTTTCATATTGAGTCGATCCCCATTAAAGTAGAATAGTTATAGATTCTGCAAAAATTTTAATAATCCTTTTTTATTTGAAAGTGAAAGCAGTTTTTATACAATGTGATTTGACAAATATTTATAAACAGGAGACAGTGTATTGAAAGATATTATAGCAGACAAATATGGGAAAGAAACACCTTATATTCCGTGTTTAGATCATGGATTTGTGACTTTAGTTGATTGTATGCCAAGAATGATCAAAGACGAAGAAGAGTCAGCCGATCATGCTATTGCTGAAGCAGCAAGATGTAGTTATCAGAGGGGGACAAAAACAATGGCTGATGACAAAACTCTGATTAGGTATCTGATGAGACATAATCACTCAAGTCCTTTTGAGATGATCGAGTTTAAGTTTCATTGTAAATTACCTATATATACAGCTAGGCAGATGGTCAGAACGAGAACGGCAAGTTTGAATGAGTTGAGCGGCAGATATTCTGAGATGCCTGAAGAATATGATATACCAGGGGAATTAAGGGTTCAATCTTTAACAAACACTCAGGGGTCCGAAGGAGGGCTTGATGAAGAAACGGTTCGTAAATTAACTGGTCTTATGAATTTACAATTGAAAGATGGATTTAATTTTTATCACCAACTATTAGAGGCAGGGGTAGCGAGAGAGCAGGCAAGAATCGTTTTATCTTTAGCGACATATACAGAGTGGTTCTGGAAAATAGATTTGCATAATCTTTTGCATTTTCTTGATTTAAGATGCGATGGTCATGCTCAAAAGGAGATACAGGTCTATGCTAATGCCATCCTCGATTTATTAAAACCAATTGTCCCATGGTCGTTAGAAGCATGGGAAGACTATTCTCCTTATAGAGGAGGGATGTTATTAACAAGATTTGAGGTAGAAGCAATTAAAGATATGTTTTTGGCACACTTTAGGTCTGACAAATGTGAGTATGCTGCGGAAGATATAAAAGTCAAAAATTTATTAGAGCAAAAAGAATGGAAAGAAAAAGCAGTAAGGTTAGGATTCAAATCGTGATCCAATTTACACATGAGGCATATGGTCAGGTAGTGATTTATGAGCCTATGGATGTAACTAGGGACGGTATGCCCTTAGGAGAAACATCTTTTGTGTGGGATGATGAGATTAGTAAATTTCCTATGCTACGAGCGGCTGGACTTGTAGCTTTTAGGCATAGAAGAAAGAATAAAGTTAAGTTAATTAAGAATCGTTACGGGCCACTAAATGATGTTTTGGCAGAGAACTTTATTCTTAATTATCGTTATAAGAAAGAAGTGTATGAACCTATTGAAAGCAGATTTGATATCTTAGACTTATGAAAAAAGATAACATTAGATATATGAGATTCGAGCCAGGTGACAAGGTTAGAATATTTTCTTATGATATCATGGGCAGAGAGTATCCTGGACCACTTGAGAATCGTGAAACCTTAGAGGTTGAGATAGAGAAATGTGATAGAATCGTAACGATAGAAGACATAGTTTTTTACATGGGCTTTAAAGCATATAAGCTGAAAGAAATTGACTACAGCTGGTTTGATGCCTTGATTGAATGTTCGTTAGAAGAGAGTAAGATAAGATACTCTATACATAGCAGATTTGATATTTTGGATTTATAAATGAGTAGATTTGATTTAATGGTTTTGGAAGATGCCCAACAGATGTTTGACAGAAGGGCAAAAGAAGCGGCCGAAAGAGAAAAAAGATTAGCAGAGATCGAAGAAGCAGGATGCTGTGAAGGTCATGAAGGGCCATGTGAATGTAAGGATGAGCTTTGGTGGTATCATCCAACCTCTCGCTATCCTTGGGATAAGGATAAAGATCCTTATGATGATCCTAACAGAGAACTCTTTCTTTGTCGAAACTGCGGAGAAGCGATGGAGGCATATTGGGAGGATATGTGGAGGGACTATTATGGAGGATGCTTATAATAGATTTGATCTTGTGTTTGAAGATAGTGCTGAAGAGCTTTTAGAACAAAGAGAAAAAAGTTAGAAACAGATAAATTAAAAAGAGCAGCAGCGTTAGAAGAAAGAAAAAGAATAGAGACAAACGGTGGGTGTGAGGGTTGTGGAGATAAGGAATATATTAGATGGGTTCATAATAGAGAAGTGTATTTATGCCAAGAATGCTTTATACATGATCTTCAATGTGAAGCAGATGTGCAGGTTCCCATGCATCGGGCTGAAGATATGGATGGTTATGACGAATATCTTAACTGGGATAATCTTTGGGATAATAATGAATGAAAGACGATAATAAAATAAAGTTATAGGAAGTTATATATGCTAGATTTAAATAAAGTTTATTGTGGTAATTGTGCTGATGTTTTAAAGCAGGTAGATGATGAAAGCGTTGATATGGTTTTGACTTCTCCTCCTTATGATGATTTAAAGGACTATGAGGGATTTGTTTTTGATTTCGAACCAATAGCCAGAGAATTGTATAGAGTGCTTAAACAGAATAGTGTTGTTGTTTGGGTAGTTGGAGATGCTGTCATTGATGGAAGTGAAACAGGTACTAGTTTTAGGCAGGCTTTATATTTTAAAGATATAGGTTTTAATATTCATGACACAATGATATACGAAAAAAATAGTAGCACATTTCCTGCTAAAAGAAATGGTAATAGATATACTCAAATATTTGAATATATGTTTGTGTTTAGTAAGGGTAAGCCTAAATGTAATTTATTAATAGATAAAACAAATAAGTGGGCTGGACATACTTCTTTTGATGGTAAAATTCCACCTGTGCCAGATTTTTCACCTAGAACAAATATATGGAAGTATGCTACTTCTTTTAATGATAAGAACGAACATCCAGCAGTATTTCCAGAAGAGCTGGCAAGAGATCATATCAAGTCTTGGAGTAATCAAGAAGATATTATTCTTGATCCTATGTGTGGTAGTGGTACGACTGTAAAAATAGCTTATGAGATAAATAGAAGTTATATAGGTATGGATATTAGCAGCAAATATTGTGATATTATAAATAAGAGAATAAGTAATACATCTCCTTCTTTTGAGCAGGATATGTATGGAATGAATTTTTAATTGATGAAGGAAAAATGTTATGATTGATATTGATAAAATTAATTGTCTTTTAAGAGAAACGCCCGAAGAAATTGCTATAAGGGTTATCCCCTCTGAGGCCAATCATTATACTGGGTATATGTTGGAAGAGTTGATAGAATGTTATGACTATATCAATTCTATAAGTAGTAATAACTATCAAAATGGGAATATATTTGAAAGAATTGTTCAACAATATTTAATACTAAAATATGGGTTTCAAATTTTTAGTGAAGAGGATTGTAAACGAAGTTATGGCGAATTCGATATGTTTGGTAAAACATCTCCGTCAAGAATTTTGCAAAAAAATGTTGTTATGAGAACTATGGAAGATGTGATCAATGAAAATTATGGAAGAGTAACTGGCAAGAAGCGCACTTCTAAAACAGAATTTGTTTTAAATATATTAAATCCATTAGCTACAGAAGAATTTTCTAAAACTTGTTTTGATGCTGATGGTGCTTTAAGAATTAGGGTAGAATGTAAAACTCAGACTAGGACTGGTTCAATTGATAAAAAAATACCTGGTTGTATAAATGAATTAAAATATTGTTCCGATCAGACAAATATTATTTTTTTGATGAGTGGAACTTATTATAGTGACTATCATTATATGGAGGCAGAATTTTATGGTTCTAATTCGTGGAGCAATAGTCAATGTCAGATACCACAAACGAACATAAGAGTAATGAATGAAAAAGATTTTGCTGAATGGTGTCAAGCTGCTATGGGGAAAAATGATTAAGGCAGTTATAGAATTAGAATTAGTTTATCCTTATAGTAGATCTATGACTATATTGATAGAGTTCTGTAACTTATGGGATTGCCACTTAATGTCAGGAGGGACTAAGAAGCTCAAAGCAACTATTTCTATGCCTTCCCAAAAATTTAAAAAGATATTTAAGAGAAATCCTAAAGTTAGAGAGTATGAAATTCCAAGCGGGATGGAGAAATTCGTTAGTAAGTTTACAGTGAAACAAATAGCCACAAAGGAGAATAAATGATTTTTATTATTTTAGAGAGCTGTTCTTTTTGTTTAGATTATAATAATATTGATCATAGGAGATATCATCGAGATGGTAGGATAGATAAAAGAAATGGTAATTTAAATAAGGATATTTATATAATCAGTATATGTAAAATAGCATCTATAAATCGATTAAGAGAAAAAGTGTTTTTCAAAGTAAAGGAATCATCTAATGGTTAACATACAAGGAGATAACAAAATAATTATGGGAGGTAAAAGAGATAGTAAGGGAAAAGGACTTAGGGCGGCACTTGATTTGGATGGGTGCATAGCTTTTTGGGAGAAGTCAGCAGCAAAGACATGTGGAGTAGATTATGATGATAAGAAGATTAGGCAGCAAATAAAAGATGGCAAGAGAATGGAAACATTCGTTGGTGGAGACTCTAAGATGTGGCCAATGATTGACAAGGAAGGTGAAGAGTGGTGGGAGGATATGGAGAAACTCCCATGGGCAGATGAACTTGTCACCCTATTACAGAAAGAATCAAAAGATTTTATTTTTTTGAGTTCTCCATCTAACTCTCCACTTTGTTATTCTGGAAAAATAAAATGGGTTCTTAAAAACTATCCTAAATTAAGTAAAAATTTAATGTTGGGTTGTAAGAAGCATATGTTTGCAGGGCCTAATACTCTTCTTGTAGATGATACTGATAAGAAGATAAAGCAGTTTAGAGAATATGGTGGTCATGCTTTTAAATGGCCTTGCCCTTTGAGTATCATAGATAAAGATATTAAGATAGAAGATGTCCTTCAGGATCTTAAAGATTACATCAAAGAGATAAAATGAAATACATAATTTCAGGAAAATCTGATTCTTTCTACATTTATCGCAAAAATAATAAAAGCGAATCAAGTCAATTGCGTCACGCGCGAACGAGAGAGAAGTTTGATGAAATTACAGAAGACGATACAATAGTTCTTCTAAGTGGTTGGTGGGCAAGGAGTTGGGCTAAAGATGCCTTAAAAGAAATGATTAGTTTATATCCTACAATCTCTTTTGAGTATCTTGACGGCCCATTTGGTGAAAATGAAAGAAAAACTTTGAAAAGTGAAAGTATTCGCGATAGATTTGATATACTAGATTTATAAAAGTATATTGAGTAATTTATGGCAACAGTACCAATAGCATCAATAATACCAAGTGGATATATTACGAGCGTCAATCAAGACGGAGTTAAAGTCGTTACAGACTTTAAGATCATCGAAATGAGTTTCACACATAGTCCCCCTATTTATAAGATGGAGAAGGAATGTCCTCATTGTAATAACGATGAATTTGCGTACTTGGTAAAAGGTCAGACATGTACACGATGTGGTAGTAATGTGGATTTTGTCGTGAGATTAGATGATGATGACGCGGAAGCCGATATAATAGAAAGTAGATTTGATATTTTAGATTTGTAAATTGAAAGGAAAAGTTGTATGGGAATGTATGATAATTATGATATGGATCAGGCAATGAAGGCTGGGATGATATTTTTTGTTTTCATGTTGGTGTTATGTTTGATCATGGTATGTGCTAATCTGTTCGTTGCAGCAGCTATAGCTTGGAAGTGGGTCTTTGCTCCAATATGGGGACCAATGGCATTAGGTTTACTATTAACGATCTGCGGTGTAAAGCCACCACAATAAGGAGAATTTAAATGTTAAAAGAATTGACAAATGATAATTTTCAACAGGAAGTAACAGAAAATAGTGGGGTAGTTCTCGTTGATTTCTATGCTCAGTGGTGTGGCCCTTGTAAGGTTCTAGCTAAGACTGTTGAAGAATTAAGCGATGAGATGAATGGGACAGCCAAGATATGTAAGGCAGATATAGAAGAAAATAGTTCTGCTGTCAAAGAGTTAAATATTAATGGTGTTCCTTTTGTTGCTCTTTATAAAGATGGTAAGATTTTCAACAAGCATGTTGGGTTACGTTCCAAGCAAGATCTTCAGAAAGATATAGAAGAGGCTTGCAAATGAAAGATGAGACTCTGAACTATGAGAAGCAACGAATCATATTAGCGAAAGAATTAAGAGTCCCTCCTGATGATATTAATCTTAGACCTGTCTTAAAAAGTGCTTTTAGATCAATAAGAGAAAGTTGTGAGAATCTTGGTGGTTGTGATGGTGAATATCGTATAACTATTAAGGATAAAGAGGAAGAAGAAGCAATTCTTTGTGAGTACGGTCGAATAACTATTAATAGAATTTTTGACCGTGAGTATCCTTTTGAAAATGTGATTGAAGATTATAGCAAATGGTATATCTCTGTTTTTCTAAGCGGAGGTGACTAATGGCTTATTTACATTTTATCTGAAATAAATAAAGGATTTTACAATCTCAATTAGAATAGTAATAGAAAGCCATCACAATTGAGATTGGAGATAAAATGGGAAAGATAAGTGAATTTAAGTATAGAAGCAAAAAAACAACTCATACTAAATATAAATGTAGTTGTGATGAATGCGGGAAAAAGTTTGAGAGTTTTAAACAATCTTTTGTAAAGGGACAACAAAGACATCCTGGCATATGCCTCTGCAAACATTGCTCTAATATAGGTAAATATAGAAAAATACCATCTGGGAAGTATCATAAGCTATACAAGCATGGATTAAATTCTAATGGATATAGACGAATCAAGATAGATGGGAAAATGATTTATGAGCATAGACTAGTTGCTTCTAAAATAATAGGAAGAAAATTATTAAAACAGGAACAAGTCCATCATATAGATATGAATATTTTAAATAATAAAGAAGATAATCTCTTGGTGACAAAAAATTTATCAGAGCATAATTTATATCATTACCAAATGGAGAAGATCGGGATTTCATTATTGGGAAAATGTATATTTTTTAACGAAGATGAAAAGATATATAAACTAATAGAAGATGAGATAGAGAAAGTAAATTTTTCTAAACTAGAAGATGTTAAGATAGGTGGAAAATATAAATATAAAAGATTTGAAGGTGTTAACAGATCGTTACACACTTATTTAATTGAAAAAAACGTTAGTAGAAAATTATTTGCTAATGAGTGCGTTCATCATATAAATTTAAACAAGGAAGATATTTCATTAGATAATTTATTTTTGATGAAAAAATCAGAGCATCGTAAAGCTCATTTTACATTACAAAGATGTGTAGGAAAATTAGTTGAGAAAGGAATAGTTAGATATGATAGAGTTAATAAGAAATATGCTGCTTAAGGAGATAGTGCTATGAGTTATCTGCATTGCCATAACCCAAATTGTGACTTCTCTCAGGACGATTTCTGGTCTCCTGATGGTTGGAATATTATGAAATCTATAAAGGATTATAAAGATGATTTTTTTAGAGATGATTTTTATGAAGACTGCGGAATGGATTCTAATTGGAAAGAAGAGATAGGATATGGACGAGATGAAGTAGTCACTCGTCAAGAACTTCTTGCATATGAGTTTGAGAGACAAGCAAGAAAAATTAGAAGTATGAAATATAGAACTTTTGAAGAGTTTAAAGAAAAGAACCCAGAAGGAATTTGTCCTGAGTGCGGAAAAAAGGAATTAGACATTGATTGACTACGATAAGATTAGAACAAGAATAATTATAGCCAAAGCTATAGGGAAAAATCCAGACTATGTAAGAGTTATTGATCAAAGTGGCAAATTGAAAAGAACTCTTTATGCTTTAGATGATTATAAGGGACATAATTTATGTTTGGCTTTTGATCATGTTCCTACTGTTCATGAGGCAAGGGAGCAAGTGAAGTATTTGTATCTTTGCGGAGTAGAATGGGATTTTGATGAAGAGATGGGAACTATTTAAACTGTTCTTCTCCATCTTCATCTATATAATACAAGACTTTACCCTTAGTGGAATTACACCATCTTTTGATAGTTATCAGTTTAGTGTGGTGTTTTCTATGGCATGATGTGCAGACGCAAACGCAGTTAGAGTTGTCGTATTTACCTCCGTCACAGCCATGAATTATACGGTGAGTGTCTAGAAGTTCATACTTATCTTCATCACAGATTTGACAAGTTTGTTGTCTTCTCTTGAAACTTTTTTTGCTTATAAATGGTTTTTTCATTTTTCTACTTTAAAAGTGAAAGTGATTAATCTATTATCATATTATTAAATCGAAAGAAAATGAAATTTAGTTTAACAAGGAGTTAGTAATGTCAGATTTTAACAGAGTTTATTTAGTTGGTAATTTGGTCAAAGACCCAGAGATGAAAAATATTGGAAGTAGTAACAAGGTTACTAATTTCACAATAGCTTCCAATAGAAATTGGACTGGGCCTGAAGGTCAAAAGATGGAAGAAGTTTCTTTCATTGATTGTGTTGCTTACGGCAAAAGAGGCGAAACAATCAATACTTATTTCTCTAAGGGAAGAAAGATCCTTCTTGAAGGTCGTATGAAACAAGAGAAGTGGACGGACAAAGATACTCAGAAGACTCAAAGCAGACTTAGAGTTATCGTAGAGCAGTTCCATTTCATGGATAGCAAGAAGAGTGAAGCAGCTGGATCTTGTGTTCCTGCTGAAGCTGGTGGTGATGATACTGTCGCTACTCCAATCGGTGATAATAGTTTCGATATTGACTAAGAGAGGTTTTTTACATTATGGTTAAGTTAAAAAGCATTAAGCTTAAAAACTACTGCGGGTATAGAGACTTTGAGTTAGACTTAACCTCAGAGGATGGTGTAAAAAGGTGGGCGATGTTCTTCGGCCCTAATGGTACGTTCAAAAGCACGTTCCTTAGGGCCGTTGAGTCATTGGCTACCCCTTCTTTTTTTACTAAAAAGAAAAACCTTATGACATTTCGTAAATTAAAACATCATCACGATTATCATGCTGGATCGGAACCTATGTACGCTGATGTTAACGATCTAATGATGGAAGGTGTGTTTGACGTAGACAGAGTAGAGAAAAGAGTAGTTCTTGAAGATAATATCAGAGGTGTTATTTTTGCTGGAAGAAAAGTTAATGAAGAAAAAGGTGAAATAAGTGGTATTAGATTAAATGAGCTTTCTCCTTCAGAGCAAGGTATTATTTTTATAGACGCTGATAACAGAAATATGATGAATAAATTTCAGATAATAGCTGAGTTAGAAGAACAATTTTGCGATTTTGCTAAAGCTGTTTATGGATTAAATTGCTATTGTCCGTCTAAAGCTGTTGCTTATGATCGTGGGATTGAGTATAGAACGGATTTTGTTATAGAAAAAAAAGATGGAATAAAAGTTCACTATAAAAGATTCTCAGATGGTGAAAAGAAAATAGCAACTTTAGTTTCTAGTCTATTTAAAAGAGCATATAAAGATAGTCCTGATAAAGAAAATAAAAATATTGTGGCTGTGGATAACGTGGCGATGCATATTTATTGGAAGAGGCATATGAAATTAATAGAAAAAATGGAAGAGTATTTTCCTGATAAACAGTTTATCGCTACCACTCATTCTCCAATAATTATTAATGAGCTAGATAAAAAATATTTAATAGATATGGAATAAAATAATAATGAGCAAAACGCTGGTCGTAGATTTTGATGGAACGATCGCAGGTCAAGAAAATTGGCCTGAGATGGGAGAACCTAAAGAGGGTGTAAAAGAAGCTTTGCAAAAGTTGAAAGTTTTAGGATATGAAATACATATCGCATCTTGCAGAACTAGCCATGAGTTGAAGAAATATCCTATTGATCGTCAAGAGGAAGTTAGAGCAATGGAAGCATATCTTGAAAAACATGAGATACCATACGATGTAGTTCTTAACAATGATAAGGCTCTTGGAATATGGTACATAGACGATAGGGCAATTGGTTTTAGAAACAATTGGGACGAAGTAGTTAAGGAAATAGAAAATGAGTAATGGTAAAAAAGCGGAAATAGTTTTTATAGAAGAATTATTATATATCAAACATCCAGGTATAAAAGATTTTACTATTAAATGTTTTGAGAAATTCACTTCTGATTATTTTTGGGACTTCACAGCATCTTCATCTCAGAAACATCATCCAAAGGTGAGTAATAAAAAGCATGGTATTATTCTCCATACTAAACTGTGTGTGTGGTGGGGTAGAAAGTTAGCTGATAATTTTGATGTCAAAGATTTAGATGTAATAGTTTCAGCATTACTTCTTCATGATCTACAAAAATTTGGAAAGATGTTAGATAAAGATAATAAACCAACATTAGCAGAATATTGGGGAACGCATGGCCCTATGTTGGCCGTCCAAATTGAGAGTTTATATAACAATGTAACTATTAACGATGGTATCAGAGGTGATATCAATGCGATTATAACTTGTATAGCATTGCATATGGGAAGGTTTACAAATGAGAAATTATCTTTGCCTTGGATAAAAGAATATGTTGATGATGGAACTCCATATGTAGGAACTGAAGAGAAGTGTATAGAGATCGTTCAGATGGCAGACTATTGTGCATCAAGACAGTGCGATACAAAAATGGAAGAATTAGATAAATGGGAATTTCCAGAGGTGTAAAATGGCAGCAGTAATTTTAAGAGCAGAGTGGAATGACTATGACAGTGATGATTTAGAGACTGTTGAGTTGATAAAAGATGATGAGGGAGAGGTTATGATCTTTTCTGATGGTAGAAAAGCAGATGAGTGGTTAGAAGTAAGTAAAAATCATGAGACAGGTTATTCATATCATATAACGGAGATATAAATGGTTTTTTCAAGAAAACAAATTATAGACAAGATATGTGAGAAACTTAATCATAAAGCTTATAACGATATAGATTTTTTAATAGAATTTGGGTTAAAGAACTTAGACAAAGACGGACTAGATGAAGATGATTTTGATTCTGTTTACTTTTTAACTATTATGAATTACAACGGCTATTTATTAAGGGAGAAAAATGAGTAGTTTCGTAGGAATTGACTTTGAGACAGCTAATGCGAAAAGAATTTCACCTTGTTCAGTTGGTTTGGTCAAAGTCGTAGATAATGTAATAGTTGACGCTTTTTATTCTTTGATTGATCCAGAGACAACAGAATGGACTGACATAGCTTTTTCAATTCATGGTATTTCTCCTAACGATGTAAAAGGATGGCCTAATTTTAGTGAATTATGGCATGAAAAGATGTTCCCATTCATAGAAGGTTCTGATTTTTTAGTAGGTCATAATGTGAATGCTGTTGAGAAAAGTATTATTAATCAATGCAGTGATAGATATAACATGGGTCGTCCAGATATTGAGTATAAGTGTTCTATGAAGCTTGCTAAGAAGGTTTACAACCTTAAACCAGCAGGTCTCGAAAACGTATGTAATACTTTTGGATTTGATATCATTCATCATAATGCACTGCATGATGCTTTAGCATCTGCTAGGTTAGTTATCAATTTTAACAAAGATAAAGAAGTTCATAAGAGATTTGGTCAATACGATTTAAGTGATGAAGAGAAGAAGATTATAGACAGCCATATGTTTGATTTAGGAGGAGTTGTAGAGGATGTTAGTGATGCTATAAAAGAGGAGCTTAGGATGATGCAGCAACATATGGATTCTATTGGAGAAGAGATAAAGATGGCCAAGAATTCTGAAAAGAGTGAAGTTTCTAGTGAGCAAGTATTTGATGATGATGAAATTAATTGTTTTTAAGAAAAGAGTGGAAAATAAAAATGAGTAAAATAAGAAGAATTAACCTCTTCGGAGGAGCAGCGTGTGGTAAGTCCATAACAGCAACAAATGTTCGAGCACAGTTGGGTTTTAGAGGTTGTGATATTGAGCTGGTAGATGAGGTTATTAAAGAATGGACATACATTCCACGTATACCTAAGGATTGTGATAGCTTCTTTTTACAAGCAAGTCAAATACAAAAAGAAGATATTAGGTTAAGAGCAGGAGTAGATCTTATTGTCAGCGATTCGCCTCTTTTACTTCAATATTTCTATGCATGGTATCATAAAGTTCCATTACAAGAACCTATGAGATTAGCAGCTTTAGAGTTCGAAGAATTATATCCTTCTTTAAACATATTTATGGATAGAGAAGACAAGTTTTACAATGAGGTAGGTAGGTACGAAAAACTTGATGAGGCAAAAAAGATAGATGATTTGATCAAAGATATTCTAGTCAAAAACGATACTTCTTTCACAAGTTTTTCTTGTTTAGATCAAGATGGTATTATAGAATATATTATTTCGAGGATAGGATGAAAATAGAAGATATAGAAGTTAAAAAGGTAGATGGACAGTTCCTATTGTTAAAAGGAGATTCTAAAAATGTCCTTAAGGATCTTCCTGATAACTTTGTTCATAGTGTTGTGACTAGTCCACCATATTGGCAATTAAGAGATTATTTTGCAGCAGATCAGTTGGGTCAAGAATCTACTCCTGAAGAGTATGTAGAGAATTTAGTTGCTATATTGAGTGAAGTGAAAAGAGTACTTAGGAAAGATGGTTCTTTATGGTTAAATCTTGGAGATGGGTATAATAACAGTTCAGGTTTTGAAAGAACAACTGACTGGAAGAGGAAAGGTAGAAAGGGAGGGTCTGCTGATAAGAAGTCTTTCAAGCATCCTGTTATAAAGACAAAGGATCTTGTCGGAATGCCATGGCGTGTCGCTCTTGCTCTTCAGGCAGATGGTTGGTATTTACGTTGTGATATAATTTGGTGTCTATCGGGAGGAGCAGAAGTTTATGTTAAATCTAATGGAAGGGAATTTTCCACATCTGTAAAAGATTTATATCGATTAGACCCATCAACTGTAAAATTATGGAATGGCAACAAATGGACGCAAATGATGGGAATGACGAAGACTCCTCAAAAACATAACGAAATCCAATTTACGTTAAGAAGTGGAGAAAGGGTTTGTTGCACTCCTAATCATAGATGGCCGACAGAGAGAGGAGTTATAACAACAGAAGATCTAGTTATTGGAGATATACTAAAAACATGTTCATTACCTGAGCCTGAGAATTGTTCCGTTCCAGATCTCCTGCCCGATGACGATATAGGATGGTTTGTTGGAATATATTTAGCAGAGGGAAGCAGGAGTGGCAAAACTGTGCAGATAGCTAGTCACATTAGTGAAAATAATAGATATGAAAAACTAAAAAACATAGCAGAAAAATATCAAGGAACATGTCATAAATATATAACTAGTGACAACGGTATGACTATTAATATCCATAGTAATATATTGAATTCTATTATAGACATGTATATAGGAGGAAGGGTCGCAAAAGACAAATATCTTTCTTCTTTATGCTGGCAAAGAAATAATATATTTTTGAGAAATATATTAGAGGGATACCTAGAGGGAGATGGTCATTTCGATAAGAAAAATAATAGGTATAGATTAGGGTTTACAAGAAATTATAGTCTTGAACGTTCTTTAAGAACTGTTTGTGCTAGGTTGAATGTTTTTTGCACAATTAAATTAGCTCATAGCAAGATAAAAGAAAAGACATATAAAACATTCAGAGGTGAAATTAGATTTGAAAAGAGCAGTCATTTTAATTGTAAGAATAGTTCTGAAATCATCAAAATAGAAAATGATAAGGGAGGGAGAGAATATTTTTACGATATTGAAGTTGAGGATGAACCTAATCTTTTTGCGTTATCATCAGGGATTTTGACTCATAATAGTAAAACTAATCCTATGCCTGATGGAGTAAAGGATAGACCCACTAGAGGGCATGAGTATGTCTTCCTGCTAACAAAGTCTCCTAAGTATTACTATGACTACTACAGAGTCCTTGAGGATACTGAGGAGCAACCTGAGCAGATACAGGGCTTTGGTGCTAATGAGCAAGAGGGAACTTATCGTATGGATCAAGAGAGAACCTTTGAGCATTATGGGAAGAGAAATAGAAGGTCGGTTTGGAAAACTTCTGTATCTTCATTTAAGGGCCGTCACTTTGCAACATTTCCTGCTAAACTTATAGATCCTATGATAGCAGCATCTACTTCTGAAAAAGGTTGTTGTGTTGAGTGTGGAACTCCATGGTTTAGAAATTTTGAGAAAGAGAAATCTCTATCTGACAACAGTAAGGGATATACTCTACAACTTGTTGATAAGGGATGGGAGAAGGGTTGTAAATGCGATACAGACGAAGTTAAGCCTGGGATTGTGCTAGATCCATTTAATGGATCTGGGACTACAGGTAAAGTAGCATTGAAATATAGTCAATATTATATAGGCATAGATACTAATGATGAGTATTTAGAAATAGCAAGAAAAAATATAGCTGGTAATCATGGTGCAGCCATTGTTGAAGCAAAAGATTTGGAGAGTTTTTTAAATGATTGAAACATTAGACTTAACAAAATTTAAAACAGGGTTAGAGCTTGAGGCAGAATTTAATAGAATTATTGATTTAGCATATTCTTATAAGTTGAGTCATGTTGCAGCAGAAGAAATGCTTATTGAGATATATGACTATGGTGTTAATAGTAAGTTGTTCTCAATTTCAGATCAAGAATTCTACATGAACAGGAAGAATAGAAACCTTAATGGTAGTATAAGGTCACATCTTACAATGGCTATGACTATCAAAAATTGTCAGAAGAAAGAACTTGTAGCATTCTTATATTGTTTTAAATGTCTTAGACAAAAATATCCTAATGAGAAGTTGTCTTGGAGGAATTATGGTAGTGATGAAAAAGGTTATATCATGATTGTTAATAGTAAGTTGAGAACAGTCGTAGAGCCAGACTATGAAGTTACGAGGGAAGACAGAGTACTGTTGATCGAATCAAAAACATTTCATAATCCTCCGATTTTTAAAATTGCTAACATTGTAAAATACAGAAAATATGAAAATTGCTATTTGCTTTTTAAATATAATGATAAGCATTATATAATGCATACTAATGGAATGGAGAAGTTGTTACATCTTCCGAAGAAACATAATTTTGATCAGAATACGGTTGTTATGTCAGAAGAAAATATAAATAAGTTTTTAGAAAATAAGTATATGAAGGAATTGATTAATGATAGATAAATATGGAATAGATGAATTAGGAAGACCTGGTAAAGAGTTGTATTTTATGAATCTCTGTTTTGAAGTGGCAAGAAGATCAATCGATCCCACAACCAAACATGGATGTATAGCAGTTGATCCTGATGGTGGAATTATATCTACAGGATATAATAGTGCCCCACAAGGATATACAGACAAAGAGTTCCCTCTTACTCGTCCTGAGAAATACGTTGATATGGTTCATTCAGAACCTAACTGTATTTATATGGCAGCAAGGCACTCAGTCTCCGTTGCAGGCTCTACGTTCTATATCACAGGCTTTCCTTGCAGAGAGTGTATGAAAGCCATGATACAAGTTAAAGTGGCTCAGATCGTCTATGGGCCTTATGGTTCGGCTATGATAGATAGTCAGGAATTCATTGATGGAATGAAAGTTTTACTCAAGGGACAACCTATAGTTATAAGAAGATTTATTTTTGACGAAGGATTATATCGTTTTAATCCAAGAGTTAAAGAGATCATAGCCTCTAGAAAAATAGGAAATACTGATTTTGAATGGAATTATGGGGATGATGGTACTGCCTCTAAATAAAAAGAGGAAAGTTTCGGATAGTCATCGAAATATATAAAAATATAGATTTGTTCAGAGATGACCTGAGCAAATCTTTTTTCGTCTCGATATGTCATCATTGAAAGAGCTTTTTATGACTTCTAAAGTGAATAGTTTTTTTCTAACCAGGTGGGTAAGGGAATTGGCAAAAGCTAAAGAACAGAAAAGACAGAAGAAAATAACAGCAAATTGCGAAAAGGAATGGGACAAAAAGCTGCGAGGGCTAAAATAAAGCAGGATTTTCTTGAGTAAATGATAACTTGTACATAGAGAGATATCATTTATATCGAGGAAATATTATGTCAAACGAAAATAAGTTATTAAAAGAAGCTTTTGCTTCAGGTAAACTCTTTACTGGTTTTATAGAAGATCCTCCTGACCCTAGAGATTATAAGTTCTCTGATGTTATGAAAAAACAGGGGTTAATGAAAACAGTTAAGAGAAAAGTTAAAAGATATGTCCCTGCAAAAAGGGGTAGTTATAGAAAACCTGGTAAACATTACGTATTGGAAACAGTAACGATAAAAGAGACTGTTCCAACTAGGGCATTGTCTACTAGTTCACCATTTTCTGTAGATCATTCTATTAATATGTCACCTGTTAAAAATCAAGGCAGACGCGGCACTTGTGTAGGTTTTGCAGGAGTTGCTATGAAAGAATTTCAAGAAAAAACAGAACATGAAAGTGAAGTTGAGGCGGGTAAAAAATATGATAGAGAAAAAGAATATGATTACTCTGAGCAATGGTTATATCAAAATTGTAAAAAAATAGATGGATGGAAGGGTGGAGGAACATATGTAAGAGTAGCAATGAAGGTGTTGAATAAAATTGGAGTTCCTACCGAAAAAGCATGGCCTTATACTGATAGGGGAATTGATGTAGGTAAACCAGAATCATGGGCAGAGATGGTTGCTCGATGGGCAGTAATTGGTTCTTATTGGAGATGTGTTAATCTAGTAGAAATGAAGACAGCTTTAATTGATGGCCCTATTGTTATTGGAGGGCCTGTATTTGTAGAATGGTATGAGCCGATTAATGGTGTTATCGGATATCCATCAGATCCTAATAAAAGATATGGAGCACATGCTATTTGTGCGGTAGGTTATGATGATGAAAAACAACTTCTTAAATTTAAAAATAGTTGGGGAACAACTTGGGGAGACAATGGTTATGGATATCTTCCATATAGCACTATTACAGATTTTGGATGGTATGGATGGGCAGCAAGAGATATTTCTGTAACAAAAGAAATGTTAAAAGGCCCAGGAGAAGAGCTAACTCCTTAAGAGTTATAGGTTTATACTCTTTAAAAAAAATAGAAAATAGTTATTGACAAAGTAGAATCTTCTGCTATAATGATGTGATATTAAGTTGTTTATTTTTTGGAATAATGTTATGTTAGAAAAAATTGATAATGAAGAAGGTGACAGTATTTACAGTTAATAATGCAACTATGTGTGCTCTTTAAAAACGAAATATGAAAATGTGGGTTGAAGGATGTAGGTTATCGAATCTAATGGTCCTAAGGTGGGCTTCTCAGGTAACGATACTCTTAATTGAGTATTTGGAGCGCCTGAGTTAAAAATGCCGAACAACTTGGGTTATTGCAATCCAAGCTCTGTGTGCCCAATGCGATACTCTCTTCGGAGACTCGTCATGGCGGCCACAATATGCTCCAATCTCCTATAACTATAACGCATCCACATTTTTCTTAAAATAATAAGTTAGTTACAAGGTTACTCGATCAACCAACAGAGAGTCCGTGTTGGCTTCCTGTGTTCGGGAAAAGGAGCATTGATAAGAGTGCTATATCTCATTAGCTATACTCTTATCCTAGTTGTGAAACCTACTCAAGGCCACAAGAACACATCTAACTTATTAAGTTAATATATCTGCGGTGCTGTGTGAAAAAACGCTGGAAGGTTAAGCACTGAAACCACATGAAAAGCTATGATTGCGTTGATCCTTAACAGGGGAGTCTGATAAGTTTAATAGAAGGTGGGTATAAAAATTGTCCGAGGGTATCGAGGGCCTTTAACACTGACGCGTAAGTGTTAAGAATCGAAGCAAGTAACGGAGAATTAGCATTGACCAGGTTGATGTTATTTTAGCCAATCTTGCCTGATATATTAACTTATAATATAATAGTAGAGGCCTGGCGACCTGACATGCTTCACCTTACGGTGGATTTCATGTTGTAGTTTGAATGCCAGAACTACCTACTATTTTCTTGAAATAATAGCAGTGGCGTGGTATCCTGACAAGGTAGGTGGCAGCAATAGTTATAAGAAAACCACAATGACCCTTGTTGCAAACCAATTGTCTGCTAAGTTCTTTAAAAATTTAAAAGGGGACGAATTGGTATCGAATCGTATGGTAGAAAATTGAACTGCGTGTCGGAGATGGTAGATGGCTCCGTTAAAAACTACTAAAAGCTAATTTAATTGGCAACAGTTTCGCAATGGCTGCGTAGTCCGTAACTACGTTGTTCACTCCTGACTCCTGTTAGGGAAGTGAACACGATAACAGGATAGCTGAAAGTTTTTTGTCTCAAGAGAATTTGATGCGAAAATAATTTGGGATAGGAATTAGAACCTTGTCAATTGGGGTTGAAGTTCCAAAATTAAATAATTGACTATGCACGTAGATGTTTGGTTGGAAAATACAGATCACGAGGGTTCGAATCCCTCCGTCTCCAGTAAAAAGGTTATCTCTACTTTGGTAGAGATAGCCTTTAATTTAATATAGGAAGTAATACCCATGGAAGAAAAACCCATCGACAGACCATTCACAAAAGAAATATGGAACCATGCATGTGACCTTGCTAGAGATTATCATATAGTGGTTGAGGAAAATGATGCTCTTGGTCATGTAGCATATGGTTTAGAATTTCCTCTTGTCTTTGCAGATGGCAAGGATGTAAATAAATGTAAAGATGAATGGAGAGAAGCTCTTCGAATCGCAATAGCCACTATGTTAGAAATTGGTAGAAAACTTCCTCCTCTCCAAGATCCACGTCCTGAAGAGTATCGTGAAGAGGATGTCCTTAAAACAATTGCAGGAATGAGATTATTTACAAAAGATTTGGAGATTTTCTATATTCATAATGAATTTTGGATCTGGTAGTATATGGTCTACAAGATCAATAACAACATTAGAATCTCTTCATGAAAAGTTGGGTGAGTTTATTTCAGAGATAAAAGATAAGAATAAGATAAATTGGTGATTAGGAAAACCAGTCGCTGAGTTTTTCCAAAAGGTATAGTATGAAAGCGTACGGTAAAAAAAGAAAAGATGGTGGTTGTTGCCCAGGGCATGACAAGTATCCTACTGAGAGATACAACACCACTACCGCTACGCAAAGACGACATGCTCAAAAGCATAGAAAAACAAGTGCAAGACAAATAGCTAGGATGGAGATACGATGTTATTTAATGGCAGCATAAATAAAATTTACGGGAGGTTATATGTTTTCTAGGTAATTAATTAAATAGGAGACATATAATGAGCAGAACGTACAGAAGGCGTGATCACGTTGAACGTGATTGTAACTGTGGCGCACCAATTGAACCTAAATTTAGTTTTTCTTATAAGAATGGGAAATTGGTAATTCACGAAAGTGTTCAAGAAGAGATCAACAAATCTCGTAGATTTGGAGTTCCACCTAATAGGACTTGTCGTTGTGATACATGGTATCCTGACTACAAGAAAAGGAACTTCAAAAGAGATCATAAGGATTGGGGTAAACCTGATAAGAAATACAAAACAGTAACAAAGAAACTTCGTAGAGCTAAAGAACGTGCAGCAATGCAGAAACATGATTACGACAATGTTCCTAAATTCCCAAACTCTGATGTTTGGGACTGGAATTAAAAACTATAATCCACTTATTTCGATAGGTGGATTTTTTTCTTGAAAGTGAAAAGAAATATGCTATACTACTTTGAAAGTAGAATGATATGGCATAATGAATGAACAAACTAACAGATAAACAGAAGAAGTTAATAACAGACAACTATGGATTAGTCAATAAGTTTGTAGGAGATACTATAGAAAAGAGTATTATCCCACAAGATTTAAAAGATGAATTTGAGAGCGATATGCATTGGAAGTTTTGTTTTTCTGCTCTTGGATATAATGTTGATACTGGATGGAAATTCTCTACTTACGTTCATACAGGGTTTAGGCATGGCATAGACGATTTAGCTAAGAAGAAAGAAAAATTTGATAAAATACAATATATTGATATAATCAATAAGGACGATTTAAGAGCATTAGGTTATAAAGAGAATAGTTTAAAATTTGGTGTTGTAGATTATCTTATGGATAATACTGATTTGACATTAAAAGAAAGATCTATGGTAGAAGAGTATTTTTACGATAAGGTGTCATTTTCCAAGTTGGGAAAAAAATATGATATGAGCAAAGAAGGTTCAAGACTTATTGTAAAAAAAGCTTTGAGAAAATTAAAACAGACTGCTATTAACATGAATTTAGATATGGAAGATTTTTACTCATGAAGAAACAGGAAATAATAAGCACTAAAAAAGTGACAGATTTTAAATGGATGAATCTGTTTAAGGTTGCATATAAAAATTCCAAAGGCAAATTCTGTGAGTGGATCTTTGCATCAAGGAAAGAAGATCCTTATAAGGCTAGTGGCCCTGATGCTGTTGTTATCGTTGCAACTGTTGATACTCCTGAAGGACGAAAACTTGTTATGACTAAAGAGTATCGAGTACCACTCGATGATTATGAAATTGGATTTCCCGCTGGATTAATAGACCCTGGAATGACTGTAGCTGAGACTGTAGAAAAGGAGTTGAAAGAAGAGACAGGTCTTGACCTTGTTAAAATTACAGATTATAGTAATCAAGTTGTTTCTTCTGCTGGTTTGTCTGATGAATCTGTTATTATAGTATTTGTTGAAGCAAAGGGAGAGATAAGCACAGAGTATCAGGAAGATACTGAGGACATAGAAACCTTCCTCTATGATGTTGAAGATATAAGAAAATTGTTGGCAGACGCATTTGTTTATGACATATATAGTAAAGACAATCAACTGTCTTATGATCATAGTAAAAAAGTAGGAGCTAAGGCATGGGGCGTTTTATATTATTTCTCTAAAATTGGCAAAATTTAACAGGAGCAACAATAATGGCTATGATAGCGTTTGATAGGAAGTTTTTTCCAAAAAGATATACTTTTGAACAGGTTGAAAAATCCCTGTACAAACATGCTAAATTTTTAAGCAAAATATTCGGTGGTAAATATGAAGTTGATGAGTTAGTAAATGAGACATGGGCAAATATGTCATGGCAGAAGTGTAAAAAGCCTGAATATCTTTCTAAAAGAATATATCGTGATATGTTAGATTATATTAGGAAAATAGAAGGAAGAAGTATTCAAATAAATCTAGTTTTAGTTGAGCGTCCTAAAACACTCACCAATAAACATGAAAATGTCCGCTGGCGTCCTGATCAGAAAACCGATTTTTTCGCAGATCAATTATATAGAGGCATGGATCATGAGGATGAGGTAGATATGATGGATCAATTGAATCATCTATTTTCTTGTTTGTCGAAAAAAGAATTTAAACTATTGAAGCAGTATTATGTTGAAGAATTGACTTTAAAACAAATTGGTCAAATAGAGGGTCTTAGTGAATGCCATATCTCTGGTTTAAGAAAAAGACTTTTAGAGAAGATAAGAGAAGAAGGATATATAACTACTGATAGAAGAATGACAGATGTTCAAAAGAATAAGAAAAAGCCTTACGATGATAGTTCTTTAACAAATCGTTGCAAACCGCAGATTGAGCCAATGGCTCATAACATACTCCCTGAATATGTATCTGATTTTGAAATAGATAATAAATATGCTACGGAAGAAGATTTTATATTAGAAAGAGATTGGGAGCAATAAAATTCCTACATACGATTATAAATGCTCTGCCTGTGGTCATAAATTTGAATTTATGCAAAGCATGTCCGCTTCTGTTAAAAAGAAATGTCCTAAGTGTAAGAAAATGAAGTTAGATAGATTGATAGGTTGTGGTGCAGGAGTCATTTTTAAAGGTAGTGGATTCTATTGTAATGATTATAGTCCTAATAAGAAAAAGGTAGAAAAACAGCCTGTAGTAAGTAATAAACAAATCACAAAAGGGCCTGCCAAAAAGCCAAGTGAATAGCGAAAGTGATAAAGTTTTTAAATAATAGAGCCAAAGTGTCTTATTTATAACTCCTTTATTTTCAACGATTTAAAATTTTTTATTTTTCCACTTGACAGCGAAAGAGAAAAGTATATAATCAAAACCTAATCGAAAGTTTTTAGTTAATGTTATTTTATGGAGAATCAAAATGAAGAAAACTAACAAGTTAGTATTGACACTGCTCGTTGCAGTAATGTTCCTGTTTGCAGGAATGAGTGACCTGTTTGCAAAAGGTGGTCGAAGTGGTGGAAGTCGTAGTAGCAGTCGAAGCACTTCACGGAGTCGTCCGTCAAGCACAAAATCACGTCCAAGTTCGTCAAGCACAAGGTCAAAGACATCGGTCAAACCGAAGTCGTCAGTCAGAAAGACTACTGCTCCAAAACGAACAGCGGCTCAGCAAAAGTCTTTTGAAGCGTCAAAGAAAAACGGCACTTCCAAAATGACCAAAACTCAGTCGATGAATAAGTTCAAGAGTGACCCAGCAATGCAGAAGAAGTATACTTCAAAGTATGCTACCAAACCTGCGACACGTCCATCTCACGTTCCTGCAACTACAAGTGTTGGAGGTAAGCAAGTCAATATTACCTACAACCAAGCAGGTGGTGGATACGGTTACATGAATGCTCTCGGTACGTTTATGATGTATGATATGATGTCAGACGCACTAATGAGAGATCGTATGATGACAAGTAACGGCTATCTCTATCAAGGTCATCCAAATACGGTTGTCCGTGGAGGATTCGGTCTTGTCGGTCTCCTGCTTTCTATCATTGGCGGTGTAGTTATTATCGCTATCATTGTGGCAGTCGCGAAAAATTAAATATCCCTAACAGGGAGTTGTGTTTCCTAAATGCAGAGAGATGAGGGCGGCGTTTTGCTCTCCCTCTCTGCTAAGGAACGAAAGGAATGTGGCATGAGCGTTATTGATAAAGAAAAACTGAACCATTGGCAGTCAGCCAATATAGATGACATCATACAACTGAAAGACGAACAGACTATCAGTTATCTTATGGATGAGGGTCATGAGAATATCTCTCATGGTGCTGATTTCACAATCAAAAGGAAACGTAAGATCACTGCTCAGGACGGTAATGCCGAATGGCTTATCCTTGATATTGAGTTTGCTGACTTTACATGGTATTTGGTTGTCAAGAGCGACAAGTCTGATTTCGATTTGTATTGCTATTATGTTGCTGATGGTTTTGAAGATGGCGACAGAGCAGACATGGTTGAAAAAGCCGATTGGTTGTTGGAAGAATTTACAGATGGTAAAGAGTTGAAAGACCTTTCTTTCTCTCCCGAAATTATGGAGAATGCTGAAGTCATCTTCAAGACAGACGGTGCAAAGTATGGCACTTGTTTCGAAGACGGTGACAAGGAGTTCGCAACTGTTGTTGAATATGCAACAGATGCAGAGCATGACAATCCTCTCATGATGGCTCTTGAGTTTAATCAGCTTATTCCGTGGGAAGAGAGTGAAGAGTCTTATGAAGAGGATGAAGATGGGGATGTCGAGATCGAAGTAACCCATGCAAGTGGTGTGCATATTAATGAAGATAGCAGTTATATTATGCTATTACAAGGTTGTGGCGTAGCGTTAAATGACGTTGATATATTAAGAATTTAAATAATATTTTTGGAGCAATGAAATGAATGATATTAAGACATTAGCCGATATTGAGAGAGTGTTGTCAGAACATGGCTATACACCATCTCTGAATGATGGAAGTGTAACACTCCCAATCGGTGCAGAAGGCAGTCCGTTCCCATGTGTTATCCTTATGGATGATACAAATCTTACAATCTCTTGTGAGATCGATACATGGGGTAATTTGCAGAAGAGAGTAACTCCCGATATGAAGGATGATCTCTATCTGGCTATGCTCGATTTGAACACTCAGACTCTTCCATATGCTTTTGCGGTTCTGACCGAAATTGATGGTGAAGAGGATGATCAAAGCAGTTTCCCTGTCGTTCTGATTGACAGCATGCCTGTTGGAGACATCTCAGATGATGAGCTTTTATCGTCATTGAGTTCTTTGCTTGCAGCATTGCAAACAGCATCAAATCTTTACAACGTGAGTGTTGTCGAAGCTCTGTAACTAAATAATAATAGACCATAATATAGGAGATATAGCTATGGCAAAGTTTTGGAAATCAATACAGAATACGTTCCGTCAGAAGAAAGACGAAGCGGCAGAAGCAATGTCAGATCCGATTCGTGATGGCAAGTTTGCTATCGAAGATTCGGAAAAGAAGCTTGGAGATATTCAGTTGAATATTGCTAAGTATTCTGCATCTATCAAGAAGAATCAGCGTCAGCTTGACACAGAGATGGCAGATGTCCGTAAGTGGGGCAATCTTGCTAAGAAGGCAGCAGAGGCTGCTAAGGTAGATGATGTAACAAAGTGTGTCTCTGAAAAGTCTCAGGCTCAAGCAAGAGCAGACAATCTTAAGAAGCTCATCAAAACTGATGAGACATATCTTGCTAAGATGAAGAGTCAGTGGCAGGCTAACAATGCTAAGGTCGGTGCGGCAAAGAGTAATCATGCTCAATTAGCTGTTCGTAAACAGATGGCAGAAGCTCGTAAGGAGTTTGCAAAGGGCACACAGGGTCTTGACTCTGACAACTGCTTTGCTCAACTTGATAAGCTTGCTGATTCTGTTGAGTCTGATGAGTGCGAAGCAGAAGCACTTGAAGAGATGGCTCCAACTGATACTCTTTCTGATATGGAAGCTTCATACGGTTCTACAGGTGACGGTGCTGTTGATGATGAAGTCGCTAAGCTTATGGCAGAGGCAGCAAAGAAGTAATAGTCCTGCTTTGAAAAATAACGACTCCCTATTGGTATGACTATTGCTAGTAGGGAGTTTTTTAATGTTAGGAAAAAAATAATGAAAAAAATAATAACGATAATGATAATAATGATGTGTTCTCTTTGTTTCGCAGAAGAGAAGAAAGATCTTGATATTTACGTGTCTCATATGGAACCTTTTGTTATTGTAGGAGATGAACCTACTAACGTTACAGGTTTTGAAATTGATTTATGGGATATGGTAGGAGAAGATCTGTCCAAACGTGGAATTGTCGGAGCATGGGAATTCATACCTACAAATTGGAGTGGTGTAGAAGAAAATATTAAGAACAAAAATGCAGATGTGGGTCTTTGTGGGTTTACTATTCGTTCTGATAGAATGGCTTGGGCAGAATTTTCTATACCCACAACGAATTCAGGTCTTGGTGTAATGGTTTTAAAGGATGAAAATAAGAGAGGTTTTTTTGAGAATATTATTTACAGATTGGGTGTTTTATACAATGCTCTTATTGGTCCTGTTATAGTATTTGGATTTTTTATATTAATTTCTGCTCACTTCTTTTGGTTGATTGCTCATTTTAGAGGTTTTAACGGAATTGATGCGAAGTATTTTCCTGGCATATTCGATGGCACATTTTATAGTGTTGTTTCTTCTTCTACGGTTGGTTATGGAGATCAGACACCTAAGAAGACTCTTGGAAGAATGGCAACTATTGTATTGATATTTTGTGGTGGTATATTCTACTGTAATTTTACAGCCATACTTTCTGCTGATTATACTACAGAAATAATAGCAGGAGATATTCAAGGGCCAGAAGATTTGAAGGGCAAGACAGTTGTTACTCAAGAAGGAACGACAAGTATTAGTTATCTTGAGAAGATTGGGGCGGACATAATAACATCAGGTGACATAGCAACTGCTTGCGATCAGCTTTTATTAGAGAGAGCAGATGCCGTTGTTTATGACTATCCTGTTCTTTTGAATTATGTTAAAAATAATCCTGATAAAGTTAATTTAATACCAGTGATGTTTGATAAACAGTACTATGGATTTGTTTTTCCAAAGGATAGTAAATTAACAAGAGAAGTTAATATCTCTATGCTAAGAATCTATGAAAGTGGAAAATACCAAACACTAATTGACAAATGGTTCTAAAAAACATTTGAAAGTGAAAGTGAAAACCCTATAATGTGGTAAAAAGCATTATAGGGTTTTTTAATGTCCCAAGTTTATTGCTACAAATGCAAATATCTAAAAAAAAGATTTGAAAACTACTTTGATGGTAGGTTTACAAAAAGTGGCATGACAGGTGCAAAATGGTCTCAATATAAATTCTTAATGCCCTTTCCTCTTTGCAGAAGGAAAGAATGTTTTAAGATCATTGACGGTAAAAAGACAAGAATAAAAGGTCAGGCACAGTTAAATATAAACTATGACTGTCCTTACTTTAAAAAGATATGGTGGAAGTTTAAATGAAAAATAGCGATTATAATTATGATGCACATAAATTGGCCAAGATGAACGAGATTATAGATGGCTTTCTTAATGATGTTGAAGAGACTGGAAGCTCAGCTATTGGTGCGGACAGTGTTCAAATAAATAAACTCAAAAAAGAAATAACTAGGTTAAAAAGAGAAGTGACTAAGTGGAAAAATAGTAGTAAGAAATTATCTACAGATAATAGAAAACTCAAAAAAGAAATTAAGGAATACGAAGACTATTACGATAGGTTTGATATTCTTGATTTGGGAGATGATAATGATGAGTGAGATTAGACATTATCTAAACACAACTTCTGCTACTTCGAATCCTGCGTATTATACTACTAGTGTCGAAGCTACAAAAAACTCTTGGCAAAACGAAGCAACTATGAAAGAAAAAGTTCAAAGTTCGATGACACCAAAGCAGAAAAAAATGATTAAAGACGAAATTAAGATTTGGATGGATGATCACTTTCAAAAATCTCTCAGGAAAGAAGCTGGAAAGTTAATCAAAGACATTGAAAATTTAAAAGAAGAAAAGACAAGACTTGGCAAAGCAATATCTTCTCTCAAACAAGAGATGAGACAGACTCATAAAGATGTTAGAGCAGAGATGAAGTCGATGGAAGAAATGCTTGAGAACTATGCCAACAAGATTTTAAGATATCAGAATCTGGACTTATGAGAACAGGATTTTGTAGACATTGCAAACATGATCTTTACAGTGACACTGATTACTATGGTTACTGTAGTATTGCTTGCTGTACGGATTTTGCCTCTGATCAAAGAATATCCAATGCAGAAGCTAAAGATATTAATTTTAGGGAAAATGAAAGAAACTATCTTGAAGATAAAATTTCTCAATTAGAATGTGACTATCATAATGTGGCTAATGAAGTAGAAGAAACTTATAGGGATGTTGATAGGGCAGAAGATGAGATCAGAGATCTTAAAAAGAAGGTCAAAGAGCTTGCTAATGTAGATTGGGAGAGAATAAAGAAAGAACGTAAAGAAGAAAAAGCTTACAACATGACAGTTCTTATTAAAGTAAAAAATATAAAAGAAGATAACGAGTGTATCAAAGAAAATATGTCAAAAGTCAGAAGAGATAATACTCTTCTTCTCGAACAGAACCTTGACCTTCTTCAGACTATAAAAGAGATGAGGAGTTACTCTGATAGATTTAATAATATAGATTTAGGTATAGAATTGGAAGATAATGAATAAAATTATTTGCGGAGATGCTCTGGCAGAGCTTAAAAAAATGGAAAAAGAGAGTGTCGATCTTATCTTGACCTCTCCTCCGTATTGGGGTCAAAGAAGTTATTCGGATAACGATCTTGAATTGGGCAATGAAGTATATCGGGATCAGTATTTAGAGGGATTAGAAGCAGTGTTTGACGAGTGTATAAGAGTGGTTAAAAGGACGGGCAGTATTGTTTTTAATATTGGTGATAGATATATCAAAGGTGATCTTCAACTTATGCCATATCGTTTTGCAATAAGAATGCAAGATCGTCACAATCCTGCTCTTAAACTTATTAATGATATAACTTGGGTTAAAAGTAATCCTACTCCAAGACAGCATAAAAGAAGATTGATCAGTTCTACAGAACCGTTTTTTCACTTTGTTAGATACGAGCATATGTTCTATTGTAATCCTGATGCTTATTTGGAAGTAGAGAAAGTCGAAGCTCCTAAAAAAGTTAGTCCTAGAAAAGGAGAAGGCTATGCTTCTAAAATCCAAAATTCAGATTTAAAGCCTAAAGAAAAACTGAAGGCTCTTACTGCTCTTATTAAAACTGTGCAGGAGGTTCGTGATGGTAATATATCTGACTTCAGGATGAAGATACGTGGTGTCCATGCTAAAGCTTTTGGAGGGCAAGCAGGAGGTCGTAATAGTCAAATAGAGAAGCAGGGTTTTACAATTATAAAGATGTATGGGAGCAAGTTGAAAAGAGATGTTATTGTAAATGCTGTGGCGAATACTAAAGATATTGATCATCCAGCAGTTTTTCCTTTGAAAGTGATTACAGAAATGATAAAATTACTTTCTAAAGAGAACGATGTCATTTTAGACCCTTTTTGTGGCAGTGGTCAGGTTTGTGTGGCTTCTAAACTATTGAATAGAAGGTACTTAGGTATTGACCTTAAAAAAGAATATTGTGAGTTAGCTGAGAATAGAGTAAGTAAAGTAGAAAGCTTGATATGATATATATTAGAAAAAATGGTATATTTTATGAAAATGGCTTTAGTCCTAGTGCAGAAGAATATGTTTTTGCAAAGGTGGAAAGTTTTATTCCATATCTAAATGAGGCTATTCATATAGATAGCGAAGTTACTCTTGGGTACCTATTTACTTTATTTGAGAAAGATGAGATTATCATCAACGTTATTTTTGGTTCTGCTATGGGGCATCATCCACTAGCTGCATACATTGAAGATATTAAAAAGGATTGTATGTCAGAGAGTCGTGAAGATCTTGATTATATCGAATGCAGTTGGGTAGCAGAACAGTTCGATTATAGAAAGTTTTATGAGAAGTTTAAGAATGGTGAAAAAGATCCTATCATGGGGCCGCTCCATAAACCTGATGATGACGATAAAAATGAAATATCTATTTACGTAGATGTTCATGGATGGGGAAAATATGTTCCTGTCGAAGGTGAAGAAGAGAGTTATGAGGAAGGATATGTTCCTCCTACTCAATCAAGTTATGCAATTGAGTTCACTCCTCTGTATAGATTAAAACATCTTCCTATAAGACTTAATAAAGATTTTATTATTAAAAATGAGACATACGAACCTGGCAAGAAAGAAGATATTATAGTTGAGGGGTATCAGGAGTTTTCTGTCTATGAAGTAATATCAGAGATACTTTCAGAAATTACTTTCTCAGGATTGCCTGAGGATAGAGACGAAAAGTGGAAAGATATAACTGATCGTATTGATGAGCATGATGATGAAATTGATCTTGATGACCTTGAAGATCTGGCTGATGAGAGTGAAGAATAATGTCAAAGTTAGATTTTATTAAAGAAGTTTTATTTGATGAAGAAGATGTGTATCGAAGGATACCAGAGATTCGTCAACAGATACTTGATCATTATAAAGATGTCAAAGGCCCTATTAAAGTTCTTTCAGTTTTAAAGGGTGGTAGATATTTTTCTAAAATTCTTTTTAATAAAGTGACAGACAGGAAATTTCAATTGGGTTACATTATAGCTAGCAGCTATAAGGATAATAAAAAACTTCCCAACAATAGAATTCATATAGATACGATGGGGCATTATTTATATAGATCTAACATTTTACTTATTGATGATATATATGACACTGGTAATACATTATCTCAGATCAACACTAGATTAGGAACACATAGTGCTATTGTTCAAAATGTTGTTTTAGTAAAAAGAACAGGTCATCATGATTTTAAAGTTCCTATTTTATCGTATGGCTTTGAAGTGACTAACAAAGATTACCTTGTCGGATGTGGCCTTGATTACTACGGTCAGTATAGAAAATTACCTTATATAGCGAGTGTCAAAGATGGATTGGAAACAAGAACAGAAGATAATTAAGATGATCGAAAGAGTGGCCGAAGAGGTTCAGATGATAGGTCAGACTTTGGATAACATAGAAGGTGTTTCTACTCATGCAAGAAATTCTAAATTTGAGTTGTTACATATCATAAGTCTATTCAAACTAAATAATGAAAAACAAGAGCATGACAAGAAAGAGCAAGAGGAAAACAAGATGAAACAAGAACCAGACAAGACAGAACAAGAGCAAGATGAAGAAAAATGTGGTATCTGTAGTAATCTCTATAATGATTGCACATGTGTAGCAGATGGAAGAAGATAAAAATTGGCAAAGAGAAAGTTGTACAACATAAAGATGAAAAACAGGAAGACTGATCCCGAAGGTAAGTTGCCTTGGGTCTGTTTGCCTGAATGTAATTTTGTTAGTAAAGAATATGCCAGGGGCTATATCAATTGTAGTCAGGGTTATTATCCTTCTCCTGACATTAAATTAGAAGATGCTTTTACAGGAGAATTGATTGAAGAATACAAAGGCAATGGGGAGGTTCATGTAAATACAAACTAAATGAAAGGGTTCAGATGATTACAAAGATCAAGTCATGGATGGCATCTTTCTTTAAGAAGGAAGAAATAGAAGTTGAAGTCATAGAAGTAAAAGAAGAAAAACAGGCTGTTGCAACATATCATGCTAAAGAGAGATTAGAACAAAGGCATGGTGAAGTATTAACGGATGAAATGACTACCTCATTTGTTAATGATATAAAAAGTGGTAAAGCAGATTTTTTAAGCGATACAAGAGGCGATACTCAGGCATGGATAGTAACTTATAAGAATAAAAAATACAAAGTCATTTATAATTATGAGACTGAAGTTTTAGTTACTATTTATAGTAATACAAAAGATAAAAAGATTAAGTCAGGACGTAGAAGAAAGAATAAAATACAAAAAAGAATGCATCTTTACGATTCATCGATCAAAAGAGAAAAAACGAGATATAAAAAACCGTACAAAAGAAACAAAAGAGTTGAATATAACGAGGTAATATAAACTTTAGAAAATAATAAAGGATTTTTAATCCAAAGGTGTAAATAGTTATACATAATGATATTTTATTAAGGGATATTGGTGTGTATAATAAATTAGATATTAAAAAAAGTTTTCTGGAAAATGAGTATATTAGACAAAATAAGACTCTTAAACAAATAGCCAAAAATCTAGGATGTTCTATTAGTTTAGTAGCTAATAAGGTGAGAGAGTTTGAAATATTTAAAAGAAAACATGAGTCACTAGTCGGACTAAAAATTAAAAAATTTACTGTTTTGGAAAGATTAGAGAATGATAAGAATGGATGTAAGGTATGGTTGTGTCAATGTGTATGTGGGGAATATCGAAAAAAAAGAACCGCTGAACTAAAAAGTCCTAATGGAGTAAGTTGTGGCTGTGAAAAATATAAAACTGGAAGTAAGAATAAAAAATGGAAGGGGCATGGAGACATACATGGCAAATTTTTTTACAAAATTAAAAGTGGGGCCACAAAAAGAAAATATAAATTTGATGTAGATATAGAGTATATATGGGACTTATTTTTATCTCAAAATAAGAAGTGTGCTTTAACAGGTATAGAGTTATATTTTCCTATTAACTCTAAGGACTTAGATAGTGGAGCTTGGAATGCTAGTTTGGATAGAATTGATAACGATAAGGGGTATATTGAGGGAAATGTGCAATGGGTTCATAAGCATATTAACATTATGAAATGGGTTCACACTGAAAAATATTTTATAGAATTATGTAATTTAGTTAGTAGGAAGGCACTAATAAAAAATGAAGAAGTTATTTGATTATAAAGATGTTAGGTTGATACCAGATAAATGTATTGTGGACAGTAGGAAAGAATGCGATACATCTGTAAAATTTGGAGATAAAACATTTGAAATGCCTATCTATCCTGCTAATATGAAGAGCGTTGTGAATTACGACACTTGTAAATTTTTAGCTGAGAAGGGTTACTTTTACACCATGCATCGTTTTGATATCGATGTATTGGATTTTATTAGACATATGGACGGATTCTTGTTACCAACATCCATAAGTGTTGGAATTAATAAAGATTCTTATGAGACGTTACAACAAATTTATCACGAACCTCTAACAGTTAATTATATAACCATAGATGTAGCTAACGCATGGTCGGATAAAACCTGCAACATGATACAATTTATTAAATCTAAATTTCCTGAAACTTTTCTCATAGTAGGAAATGTCGCTACAAGTGAAGCGGTTAAAGATTTAGAGCATTGGGGAGCAGATGCCATTAAAATAGGTATAGGCCCAGGATCTGTTTGTATAACTTATCTAAAGACAGGGGTTGGGACTCATGGATATCAACTATCTTGTGTAAGAGATTGTGCTAAAAATGCCACTGTTCCTATCATTGCCGATGGAGGAATTGTTGAGCATGGAGATATAGCAAAAGCATTATCTTTTGGTGCTACAATGGTAATGGCAGGTTCTCTTTTTGCAGGATATGATGAGTCGGCAGGATCTATCATTGAGCTTGGCATTGACATGTATAAAGAGTATTTTGGTAGTGCCTCTAAACACAATAAGAATGAGCAAAAAAACATAGAGGGGAAAAAGACTCTCATAAGATATCGTGGTCCAATGGATAGGTTGTTGAGAGAGTTAAAAGAAGATTTACAAAGTTCCATCTCTTATGTTGGAGGTAAGAACTTGGAAGATTTAAAGAAAGCTAAACACGTAAGAGTATAGAAAGGTAGTTATGAGTATTAAAATTTTAAAGTTGGTTAGTGGCGATGATGTTATAACTGAAATAGGTAAGGGTGATGGAGTCGTTATGGAAAACCCTGCTAGATTGATGATGTACCCTTCAGAAGATGGATCAATGGGCGTAGGTCTTATGCCATGGTGTCCATATTCAGATAAAGAGAATTTTACTATTGCTCCAATTCATGTTCTAACTGAGATCGAAGAAAAAGATATACCTGAAGGAATGGTTAACGAATATAGGAAAAAGTTTGGTTCAGGTCTTGATATTCCAACTGGCCCATCACTTATAGTATAAGGAAAAATCTGATGAACAGAGAAGAAATGATCAAAGATAGTTTTAAAGACCATGTAGCAGATTATTCATTATATCATAAGATGGATGAGGGTGGAACTGGGGTCGTTGGTAGTATCGAAGTCT
>Ga0233437_1001360_pt1 | contig 45234 bp, 58 predicted proteins | sample SI_122_August201_FD_182714 | JGI IMG/M metagenome (GOLD analysis project Ga0233437, IMG submission 182714) | Seawater microbial communities from Saanich Inlet, British Columbia, Canada - SI_122_August2016_200_MG | ecosystem: Environmental > Aquatic > Marine > Inlet | place: Canada: British... | reverse complement strand
AAATTCTAACAGATAATGGTTCAGCTTATGGATTGAAAAGTAAACATTCTAGATTTGATATCAGATGTAGAAAAAGAGGTATTCAACATATTAGGGGGACTGTTCACAGTCCAACAACTCAAGGAAAGGTTGAAAGATTATTTCAAACATTTAAGAGAGAATTTCCTTTTTGCAATAATGATGTTGAGCTGTGGAGGATGAGATATAATCATTTTAGATCACATATGAGCTTAGAAGATAAAACTCCTGATGAAACCTATAATGATTTTAGTTTATTGTTTTAGAGTACGACATATGTCAGTGGATTGCACAATAAGAATTATTGTGATAAAGTTAAATAGCCCTAATGTATTAATATCCAATGAAACACAAATCTAAGAAAAAGAAATCCTATAATCCTTTAAAGATGTGGGGAACTTACGTAGGTATTGTGATTAAAGGTTTCATGGGATTTTCTATTGCTAGTCTCTGTAGAATTGGAGGAAATTGTTCTTTTTTGACTTACTTCATTTTCATTGCGCTAGGAATTATATCTGGTTTTTTGATCGGTTGGGGATTACATAGTTTATCTAAAAAGCTTGTCGAGGTTTTCGATGAAATGTTGGAGCATAACAAGGGAAGCCTTGCAGGAGCATCAATTTTCCTTGTCGCATCAATAGCGTTTACAGTTACCGGAATTATTACTGGAGATTATTTACATTACGTCCGAGCATTCATCATAGCTTTAGGCGCAGTCACACTGATCTGGTTATCTGGAAGAAAAGTAATGAAAAAGGTTGAGTGTAAGAAGAAAAAAACAGTTGGGAAAAAGTGATCACCTCTTTTTGAGATTGAGAGATAATCTGTTCTAATTGATCAAATGTAATAATCTAATTTAGAAGGGCTTGTCCAGGTAATTTAATATTCAGTGTAGAGCGGAGTGAAAAGTAAATCTGCGTTTAGCGATTTAATTAAGCGGAGATGTTATAGAAATTATTTGATTTCTTTTATTCCTTAAATTCTTCATCATAACTTTCTTTACAGAATTCCTCAAATTTTTCAGAATTAACTTTAACAAATTCTTTCTCTAAAAAAGATTTATTCATTTGAACAAATTCATCCAAAGTTCCCCCAAGAATCTCTCTTTTATTATCTGCAACCATATGGTAACTATAAGGTAAATATCGCTTTATATTGATTTTGGTAACTAAGATGTATGGAAAAGGTAACCAACTGGGAAGACGTCGGACTAATTACTTCAAGCACATACAGAAAAAGAGTTTTGGAAAGAGTTCAGAAACCAAACATGCCTTCAGTTCTAAGCAAGGAATTAAATCTAAACAAGACACACATTAGCAGAGCACTAAAAGAGTTGTTAAATAAAGCTTTAATTGAATGTAAAAATCCCAAGACAACTAAAGGAAGAATCTACGAGATCACAACTTACGGGAAGAAGGTATTGAAAGAGGCTGAAGCTGTTTATGGGGAGAAGTGAAAGGTTAGGTTCGGAGAAGATTAGAAAAGAATAAAAACTAAAAGAGGCTTCTAAAAACATGGAAGATTTATCTAAAGATTTTTTTAAAGTATACTCTGGATTGCCTCTTGAGGAACGAAACAACACAGTGGTTGTCACAGATGAAGAACCAATAAATTGGCATCTTGCTTTTCAAGAAATAAAAAATAAAACTGAGAGAGGTAAAAAGATTTTAAAAATTTTAAAGGAGTTAGAAATAATATGAGTGAAAAAGAAGAGATAAGTGAAATTAAGAAAAGAATTGTAATTGAAAGACTTAGACAGGCTCCGCCCACAGTAAATATTTCTTTTGGAATGCCAGAAGGCAAATTTATGAATAGAGATGAATTAATAAAGAATGTTGAGACAAATACCGAAATTGGAGAGAAGATTGTAAATATTCAATTAGCTTATCTAAAGGAATTTAAGAAAGGATTTTTGATGAATAATTAAGATGAAGAGTATTTTATTCTCAAGACCCTGTCACGATGTAACTCTGAGTTATTTACACCACCATAGTAAAGAATTGGTGAAGCAAGCTGCTAGAAAATATCGGGTTCTAAATAGGGAAAAAGAACAAGCAAATAAAAATGAAATTTTAGAACTTATTGGAAAGCAAAAACCCTGTTTTATTATGTTTAATGGACATGGGGCACCAGATAAGATTGCAGGACACCAAAACGAAATAATAATTAATAAAGATAATTCAGAAATTCTATCCAAAACAATAACCTATTCTTTATCTTGTTCTTCTGCCCAAGAATTAGGGAAAATTGCAGTTGAGAAAGGGTGTTTTTGTTTTATTGGTTACAAAGATAATTTTAGTCTTGGAAAAGATCCAGATAGTGAAGCCTCTCCAGGAAAAGATAAGATAGCAAAACTATTTTTGGAATCTTCAAATATTCTTGTTGAATCATTGATTCAGGGGAAAAAAGTTAAAGATTCAATTGAAAAATCAAAAGAAAAAATGAGAAAGAATATTTGGTACCTAAGCACAACTAAGGATTTTCCAGAAGCTCAGTTCTATGCTCCTTTTCTAATGAATAATTATTTATCTTTAGTTGCTCATGGAGATGAGGGTAGGGTGCTTTGAAGAGGGATAAAATCTAAAAACTTCTAAACATTATAACTAATACACTTATAATGAAAGCACTATCACTAAAACAACCATTTGCAGAACTCGTAGTATCCGGGAAGAAAACTATTGAACTTCGAAATTGGAACACTAAATTCCGAGGGAAGTTTATGATTCATGCTTCTAAGGTTCCTGATAAGACCGCAATGGAGAGATTTGGATTTGAGTATTTACCTTTAGGAGTAATAGTAGGAGAAGCCGAGTTGGTTGATGTTAAGATTTATAATTCAGATGAAGAACACGCGAAAGATAAGACTAAACATTTAGCCAGTGGTTCTTGGGGAAAGCATGGTTTTGTATTGGGGAAGGTGAAGAGAATTGAACCTATTCCTGCAAAAGGAATGTTGGGGTTTTGGGAATTTAGTGAATTGTAAGGAGATTTTGGGATAAAAAATCGGAATAAAGATTAAAAAGGAAGGAAATTTTTGGAGAAGATAATAAAAGAGGATTTTTAAAAACGAAAGATAATTTTCATGTTGATATGAGTGGAAGAATTTATGAAAATAAGACAATTGGCATAGCTTTTGTAGGGACAGAAACTAAATTTAATTGCGGTTGCGCAATTAAGGGAAATCTCTTAAAATTAGTAAAAAAGAATTTATTCAAAAGTAATTTTTTTGAAGATGCAGCTAAATTATATGCTATCTGTATTTATTTTATTATAAGAGATTCTAAGAAAAAAATCAACACTTTAATTATTTGTAATGATGAAGATTTTAGGATCGTAAGAAAGTCTTTATTTTATTTATTAGAATCGTTTGATTTTGAGATTATCAATATTTCTGAATTTAGGAAAGGGCTTGGAAGAAATGTAGGTTCTTTTGCAGATAATTATGCCAAGATTTATAGAAGAAAAGCTTTGAAACCAACAAGATTATCCATAGGAAGAGAATTAAATGTTGTAAAGATAAATTATAAATTAATTAAAAGATATTGGGAAAAACTTAATAAAAAAGAGTAAGCGAGTAGCGGTCTTCCCAACCAATTACACGTATGAACGCTGGATACTTTACATACATAAAGCTTTTACGGAACCGATTCGCCTACATATTTTAGAGGATTGTGCACTATAAAAATATTTCGATTTCTTATATAAATCTTTAAAATAACCCTTTCTCTTAATTGTCTATGTTAACTAAATCAAACTATCTCTTAGGCCTACAATGTCCTAAGCTGTTATGGGTCGCAAAAAATGATAAACCTCGAATTCCAGAACCAGATTTCTCAGCTAAACATAATTTTGAGGTCGGAACTTTAATAGGAGTATTAGCAACAAAAGTTTTTGAAGAAGGGATTGATCTATCCGAATTAAATTTCAAAGAGAATATAGATGAGACAACAGAATCCATTAAAGAAAGAAGACCTATCTTCGAAGCAGGTTTTTTAGTAAATGATTTATTTTCAAGAGGAGATGTTTTAGTTCCGGTTCGTGGGTCCACGGATGGACATGACCCCTCAAAGGATGACCCTGCTGGGCCTTCTGGTGAGCCTCGTTGGGACATTGTAGAAGTTAAATCTGCAACAAAAGTAAAAGATGTTAACATTCACGATGTTAGTTTTCAAAAATATGTCTATGAGAAAGCTGGATTAAAGATTAGAAAATGTTTTATTATGCATATTAATAATCAATATGTAAAAAATGGAGAGATTGAAACAAAAGAATTATTTGTTCAGACAGATATTACAGATAAAGTTGAAGAGTTTAGTTTAGGAATTGAGAATAGAATTGAAAATATGTTGAAAATAATTGAATCTAAAGAAGAGCCTAAATGTTCGATAGGAGTTCACTGTTCAGATCCTTATGATTGCCCATTAAAGAAAGAATGTTGGAAAGATATTCCCGAAGGAAGTATTTTTGAATTTTCTAGGCTGTTTTCTAAAAAGAAGTTTGAGTTATATGATGCAGGCATTGTTAAGATGGAGGGTGTTCCAGATTCGGTTAAGTTGAATGATAAACAAAAGATTCAGAGGTTGTTGGCAGACAGTAATGAACCCCATAAAGATGAAACCCAAATTAAACATTTTTTAGATAACCTGAACTATCCAATTTATTATTTAGACTTTGAGACGATTAATCCTGCAATTCCTAAATTTGAAGGAATGAAACCCTATCAGAGAATTCCCTTTCAGTTCTCCCTACACATTCAAGAAAAACCAGATGGGGAATTAAAACACATTTCTTTCTTAGCAGATGGGACAAGTGATCCGAGATCAAAGTTTATGCAAGCTTTGAAAGATAATTTAGGAGACAAAGGAGATATCTTAGTTTACAACCAGGGCTTTGAGAAGGGAGTTATGAATGAAGGGCAAATGGCTTTCCCAGAGTTTGAAACATGGTATGAAGAAAACATCTTTCCTAGAATAAAGGATTTGTGGGATGTTTTTAGAAACTTCTGGTATTATGATCCGAGACAAAAAGGATCAGCATCAATTAAGGCCGTCCTACCTGTCTTGAGCAAATTAAAATATGATGACTTAGATATTAAGAACGGGATCTTTGCTAGTTTAGAATATGAAAGAATTACCTATGGCTCTAATGATCAAATCTGCGGAGAGAGAACGGACAACATCGATCCAAAGGAAGTCGAAGGAATGGTTAAGGCGGAGAGGAAGAGAGTTAGGGATGCCTTGGAGAAATATTGTGAATTAGATACTTTGGCTGAGGTTGAGATTGTTAAGGGGTTGGGGGATGTGGTTAAAGGAGAAGGGAAATTATGAGTGTGGGAGAGTTATTTCATTATTTAATTAAAAGTAAATTATATAAAAATAACTTCTTCAAATAATTAATGGATAAAATAATCCTAAGAACCGATGGAAATACCTTTGGGCTGATTATACCTAAAAAAACAGGAATCACTTGGGAGCATCAATGCGACGGACTTTATTGTAATCAGCTACAACAAGAAGGAATATTTATTCCATTAAGTGAAAAGTATTTTAGATTTGAGATAACTGATTCAGGAGATAGGGAATATTATTATGAAGAAAAAGATTTCCCTTTTGAGTTTGAGATAAATACATTTGATAATCTGGGTCTAGAAGATCTAGGAAAAATGTTTATGCATGAAGCTTTTGATTGGATAATTTTTAAAGGTTGGAGAAACAAAAAAGATTTCCGTGCAAAACAATGGGATAAACTTATTGGAAAAAAGATGTTGTTGATTTATGAGAATAGTGATTAATTCATTAAGCAAAAACTAGCGAGTTAGAATTGCATTCTGGAAGGACTTGAATTAAAATACTTGAACCTTCTTTTTCATACTGCCTATTAACCAGAGAGAACATATCACAAACATTCTTTGACATATTTGCCTCTACAACTTTCTTCTTACTTTTCTTTCTTTGTTTAAGATATTCATCTGCACACGACCTTGAGATGAAAGCAACATTATTAAAATCCAAGACAATTTTATCCTTTTCTAAGAAATTTATTTCCTCAAAAAAGCTTGCAATTGAATTTCGAGTTATAATGTTATTGCCGAATATCTCAAAAAGGGATATTATTTTTTCCATGTATTATTGAATAAAAGGACATATTTAAAATTATCGGAATACTTATTCCACCTTATCATAAAAAGGTATGTCCTTTAAAGGTAATTTTATTTTTACACAAAGAAGAGTTCCATTTAAGGGACTTTTCATAATTTCTGAAATTTTTTCTTGATTATGTTTTGAAATAATTACTCCATTTCTTGAGAAGACATAAACTTCTCCTTTAAAATCTTCTGTAGATAAGCTTCTGCAGGTTCTTAGACCATAACCTCTTCCTTTTTCTTGATTATATAATTTTGGGGTTGAGATTTCGCCCGAAAGAGCTTTCTCAATTGCTTCGGAATCATTTTTGAATGAAACATTATTTTTAGAGAAAATTCCCGGAATTGTCATTCCATCATCAAAGACAATAATCTCTACCTCTCTTTTACCTGGGAAATATTGAGCCATTATTGATGCACAAGAATATTCTGAGTGATCTTCAATATTATCAGATAATTCGGCAAGAATATATGAAACACCATTAATATTATTTGGAATTTTTTTAATTATTTTATTTAATAAATCGCTAATTTTTCTTCCTAAGTTTTTTCTATCTGAGTTATTTCTTAAGATATGAGTTATAGGGACATAAGAACTTCCATCAACATTTGAACCAAGAGGAAAACCTAATTTATTCATATGTGAAGTGACTTTTTCATTACTTGAAGGAATCCAATCAAATTCTAACCCTTTTTCTTTTAACTCAAGAACTTTATTGCTAATTAGAATAATACAACAAGGAGGCATCCAACTTACTTTTGAAAAATCAAGAATAATTTTGTTGTCTTTACATGAATTCATTTCGTCTAAGATTTTTATTAAAGCATAAATGTTTTCTTTAACATCATCATTGTTTGGAAGATTTATTTTAATGTTCATTTTATATTATGAAAATAAGTTTGTATGTTTAAATAATTTGTTGAGGAAGGTATAAGATAAAGAACCACTTACTAGAAAACTATACTGAAGAAAAAGATAAGGCCTTGATTATTGTAGATAATTATTTAGAGGATTATGAAAGAGAGAAAGCTAAAAGAGCAAGCTTTCAATACCAAACAACAGAACAAATAAAAGAAGGCAAGGCAAATACATCCTTGAACAGAGCTAAGGAGTTTGTAGAATTAATAAGAGGGATCTTATTAAAATAGTAAGATGGAGGGTGCCCTTTTGGGTGTGGGTTGGGAGATGTTTGGGTTTTGTGGGTGTTGGGGGAAGAATTAAAAGTTAAAGAGGATAATGAATAGCATGGAACTTTGTCTTAGTTGTGGAGAAATGATACAAGAAGGTTCTTTAACCGGGGATATCTGCCAGCATTGTTTTGAATCCATAAATAAAAAGAAAGAAGAAAAAGAATATGAAAATCCTCAATTGCAAGATTTTTCTGAAGAGATTTTAGATTTAAAAAAGAAGTTAAAAGAAGATACTGAAAATCCTTTAGCTTATTATTTCTTAGCTAAAGAGTATATTTTAAAAATTCCTTTGAGACTTATCGATTCTTTAAAGGAAGTAGAAGACTTATTAAAAAAATCTCTTGAACTTGGTCCTGATTTATGGGCACCAAAAATTTTCTTAGGAGAATTATTCTTTAAACAAGGAAAGTTTTTAGACGCAGAACCTTACTTTAGAAAGGCCATGGAAGAAAAGCCAGAATCTGTTTCAATAAAAGAATATCTTGCTAAGTGTATAGAAAATAAGGAAGAAAAATATTCTGAAAAAGATTTATTATATCTGCTTGAAAATAAATTAAGAGAATTCATAAAAATAGTCTTAGAAAAAGAGTTTAAAGATGATTGGTGGAGGGAAGGGATTCCAGAAAAAATAAGGTCAGATTGTGTTTCCAAAAGAGAAAGGGGATTAAAAGAAGAGAAAGATATAGAACCAATGTTGTTTGCAAATTTTTATGATTATAAGGCAATCCTACATCAAAATAAAAATCTTTTTTGTCAATTTTTAGATGTTAAAGAATGGTGTTCAAAATTAAATGAGCTAGAGCCTATTAGAAATGTTGTAGCACATAATCGGGAATTAAAAGGAGCATTTGAAAAGATTAAAAGTTGTTATGATGATTTAAAGAGGGTTTTAGAGAAATATGGAAAATAAATCTAAAGATATTTTATTAAATAAAGGTTATGAAATCTTAAAAAGGCCTAAAGAATTTATTTCTTTTACGGGTAAGAAAGAAGCAGACAAATATCTAAATGATTTAGAAAACTATCCTCACATTTTTGTATTAGCTTGTATAATGGATCGGCAGATTAAGGCAGAAAGAGCTTGGGAGATTCCTTATTTGGTTTCTAAGGAATTAAATTCATTTAATTTCGATGAAATACTAAAATTTCCTCAGGAAAAGTTTGTGGAAATATTTGAAGAAAATAAATTGCATAGATTCAATAAAGAGATAGCAAAAAGTTTTTATCTTGCCTTAAAAGATATAAAAGAGAAATATGGGGGAGATGCTTCAAATATTTGGAAAAATTATCCTTCAAGTGCAACAGTTGTAAGAAGATTTTTAGAATTTAGGGGTTCTGGAATAAAAATTTCTACTATGTTTGCGAATATTCTTGCGAGGAGTTTTAAAATTCCTATGAAAGATCATTATTGCATAGACATTTCCCCAGATATTCAAATTAGAAGAGTTTTTACTAGACTAGGATATATTAAAGAAGGAGATAGTAATGAAATTATAATTTATAAGGCAAGAGAACTAAATCCAGAATATCCTGGGGTATTTGATTATTCTTGTTGGTTTATCGGAAGAGATTTTTGTCACCCAAAAAATCCAGATTGCGGTTCCTGTCCTTTGAATGGTTGTTGCGAGTATCTTAAAAAGGTGAACTAAAGAGGGGTTGAAGTTAGTTTGAGTCTGAGGAAGGATTTTGGGGATGAAAGGTAAGATCTAAAAAGAGCATATTCTTAAAAAATTTATGCGAGGAAAAACAATAATCACTTATCTTCCAGATGGGAATCCTAAGGGAATAAAAATTTGTGAAATGCCCACCTCAATAGTTAAGGGAATTTTAATTCCAAGAAATAAATTAAATGAAGTGTCTAAGCATATTGATCTTTCTAAAGTTGGAATCTATTTTTTATTAAGTGAAAAAGAAGATCTTGATGTGCCCTATGTATATATTGGAGAAGGTGAAGATTTAATCAAGAGAATAAAGCAACATGATATTCAGAGTCAAGAGTATTGGAATTTCGCAATAGCTTTTATTTCTGATAAGGAAAATATCAATAAAGCTCATGTTAAATTCTTAGAGAATCATTGTTATCATGAAGCTAAAAATTATGGGAGATGTCTTTTAAAAAATTCTGTAATTCCCACAAAATCCAGTTTAACAGATCAAGAAAGAGATTTTGTTTTAGATTTCTTTGATGAGCTTCGTATCCTTCTTGGAAATTTGGGGCATCCTCTTTTTGAGGCGCATCCTGAAATGGAAGAGACCGAATTATTTTATTGTACTGGAAAAGATGCAAAAGGAGTAGGGACTTTAACAGAAGAAGGATTTATTGTGTATAATGCCTCCACTGCAAATTTATTAGAATCGCCTTCTGCAGGATCTTGGCTTATCAATATGAGAGAAAAATTAGTAAGGGAAGGGTTTTTGGAAGAAAAAGATGACAAATTAATTTTTTCAAAATCCGTAGAGTTTAATTCTCCTTCTGCAGCTGCAGGTGTTGTTCTAGCCAGAAGAGCAAATGGTTGGACAGAATGGAAAACCAAGGAAGGCAAAACTTTGGACGAATTGAAAAGACAAGAGAATAAGGAGAAGTGATCACCTCTTTTTGAATAGATAAACTTAAAATTAACAGATTTCTTAAGATATTATGACAGATTTATCTGAAGCAAAAACTAGAGAAGAAATAATTGATCCCTTGTTGTTTGAGCAAGGTTGGAAAGATGAGTATATTGTTAGGGAGCCAAATTCACTACATTCTAATTTTGATTCAGGACAGTGGGATTTTTCTTTTCATGAAGGAGAAGAAAATAGATTTATTGATTATCTTTTGTTAGACGAATACAAAAAACCTTTAGCAATTATTGAAGCTAAAAGATTTTCTATTGCTCCAGATAAGGGGATTATTCAGGCCAAGACCTATCAAGAAGATGTAGAAGCTAAGACTAAAAAAAAGATTCCAACATTCTTAACAAATGGAAAGAAATGGTATTTCAAAGAGAAAGGTTTTCCAACAAGAGAAGTTTCTGGACCTTTTTCTCAAGAGGATTTAAACAGACGAGTTAGATTAGAGCAAGAAAGAAGAGATTTGGAAACTATCGGGGTTTCTAAAGAGATTACGGATCGATCTAAAAGTATTGAAGTGTCAAAAAGAATTTTAGAACATATTGGAAATGGGCATAGAAGAGCTTTGATCAACATGGCAACTGGAACAGGTAAGACTAGGGTTGCTATGGCTATCATCGAAGCTTTAATTCGTGCAGGATATGTTAGAAATGTTTTATTTGTTGTAGATAGAATTTCTTTAGGGAGACAGGCTGATGCTGATTTTGGAATTTTCTTAGAAGGAGAACCTAAAACTCTTTTGAATGAAGAAAAAGAATTTGATATGAATAAAAGAATCCACATTTCTACTGTTCAGACTTTAATCTCTAAGGATGAGGAAAAAGGGCATAAGTTTCAAAAGTATAGTCCAGGATTTTTTGATTTAATTGTATTTGATGAAGCCCACAGATCTTATTATGATACACAAGGAATCATTTTCAAATATTTTGATGCAATTAAACTTGGTTTAACCGCAACTCCTTCTAAGAGTGAAAGCAGAAATACTTATGAGTTATTTGAATGTGAAAAAGGTAAACCAACTGCAGAATATAGTTATGATGAGGCTGTTGATGACGAGGTCCTGGTTCCTTATGAGGCGCAGATTATTGGGACTCAAGTAGGAGAGTTGGGAATTAAGGGGTTGGAATTAACTGAAGATTTGAAAACAGATTTAATTAAACAAGATGAAGATCCTGAAAAGTTTGAAATGCCTGGATCTAAACTCCAAAGAGCTTTCACAGATAAAAAAACTCATGATCTGGTTGTCTCTGAATTTATGAATCGTTGTTATAAAACAGATGACGATAAACCATGTAAAACAATCTTCTTTTGTGTTAATAGAAAACATGCTGATGATCTTTTGGATTCTTTCAAGAGATTGGATCCTAATTTGGCTTCAGACGATGTAGTAGTAATAACTTCAGAAAAAGCAAGATATATGGATGAAGTTGAAAGATGGAAAAAAAAGAATAGTCCTAGAATTGCAATTTCAGTAGGGGTTTTAGATACTGGGATCAACCTTCCAGAAATTTGTAACCTTGTTTTTGTAACCCCTGTTTTTTCTCATATTAGATTTTGGCAAATGCTTGGACGTGGAACGAGGAGTTTATCTGCTTGTCAACATCGAGATTGGCTTCCTAAATTTGATGGGATCGGAGATAAAAAAGATTTCAGAATTTTAGACTTTAAATTTGGAGAATTTTCTAATGTTGAGCAACATCAGCTAGAGAAAATTGATAATAAATCTGTTGTGGAAGATGTTAGGATTAAGAATTTTAAGAAAGGGCTTAATGTTCTAGGAAAAAAATTAGATAAAGAAGAGAAAGAAATTTTAGAAAATAATTTAATTGATGTTGTTAAGAAAATTAATCAAAAATCATTTATTGTTAGAGATAAAAAAGAGGTGATAAAAAAGATTATTTCTAAAAAATATTCTTTGAGTGAACATATTGAAGAAATGGAAAAGGAAATTGCTCCTCTTTTGAAATTTTCCGAATATGGTAATGGGAAGATTCAGACTTTTGTTTCAAAGTGCTTTGATTTATTTAGGTTTGTAAAGGATTCTGATGTTGAGGGAGTTGAAGATACAAAAGAGTTTATTTTAGAAAGAGTTAAGAATATTTGGTATCAAGATTTTAGAGAAATTGAAGAGAAGAGAGAATTGTTACAAAAAATTATGCAGGAGTTGTTTTGGGAAGAATTAACTTTTGGTTCGATTGATGTTCTGATTAGGGAAATTGCTCCTTTGATGAAATATTATGAAAAAGGTAGAAAACCTTTGATTAAAGTTCATGCTCCGGATAAAATTTATTCTGAGAAGTCTTTTAGGATGGAAGTGAAGGAAAGTCCTGATTTAGAATATTTCAAGAATTCTAAGTTAGCTCAAAAGATGATTAAAGAAGGAATCAATTGGAAAGAGCTCTTTAAATTAGAAGAAAAACTAAAGAAATTAAACCCTTCATTTAGTTTCGAGAATGTTTTATTGAGGAAGGGAGATTATGTTTTGTTTTTGAGAGAGATTTTGGAACTGCAAGACTTACCCAATCCTGAGATGTTAATTAGGAAGCAATTTGATGATTTGATAATTGGATCTGGAGGAAATTATACTGCGAACCAGATTCAATTCTTGAGAACATTAGAGAAATTCTTTATTCTAAACAAGCATTTAGACAAAAAAGACTTAGTTAGCTATCCTTTGAATGAAGGAAATCCCTTGGATTTGTTTGGGGTTAAGGAATTGGAATGTATTTTGGAGAGAGTGGGAGAGATTAGGATACGATGAAGAGAAAATTTAATTGTCATAGATTTAAGACGGGATATTTGGATGAGAGCGGAGAAAATGGAAAGAATGGGAGTAGATATTTGGTTTTAACATATATATGTACCAAAGATAATAAGGAAATATCAAAAATTCTTAAAAAAGCAAAAGACCAACTAAGACGAACTAAGAAAGGTGCTAAGTGGTTAGAAAAAAGAGGGGGAGAAATAAAATTCTATGGTTTCCCAGATGTTTCTCTTTTAAGAAAGATCTTGAATAATTTATCTAAATTGGATATTGGCGTTAAATATATCGCTATAAAGAAAAATGGGAAGAATTTTAATCCTTCCGAAAAGGTAAATATCCTCCCCGAGTTAATAGCCTCAAGTATGACAAATGATGAAGATATTCCTCACAAAATAATTGCAGATAAAGATTATTTTGATAATAAAAAGGTGGCTTACTTTTTATTAAGAAATTATAAAGAAGAAATAATGAATGGGTCTAAAAAAGATGGGGTACTTAAGGTAAAAATGAAATATGAACTACATTTAATAGGCAAATATGATTTAGAAAATTTTAAGGATAGCGAATTAGTTGTATCTATAAATCATGAGAATTCAAGGAAAAATTTGGGGTTACAAGCAGTAGATTTAATTAGCGGGGCAATTTTTTGCAATTTTGAAAGAGACAATTCCGAATATTTAGATCTCTTAAAATCAAAATTAAACATATATGGAATATTAAAAGAATTAAAAAAATAAAGACATTACAATACCCCCTTACTAGTCAAACCACACCACAATAGCAATGAGGCACCGCAAGGGATTCCGTTCAGCGGGGATGTTATATGTAATAATAAAAAGAGACACGCACACAATTTAAATGTTTCGAATATCTATTATGATCCACCAATGTGGACTAAATTATAGAAATATTTAAATAATCTGATTTCTTAGAAAAAGATATGGAAGAAGTAACATACAAAAAAGATTATGTATCTGTTTCAACCAGATTGGCTAAAGAGGATGCTCTGAAATTGAAAAGGAAATGTGCTTGGATGCATCTCTCTCCTTCGGAATGGATTAGAAAGATTATTCATGGCAAATTAAATGAATCTTCGGTTTCACATATTGCTGGAAATAATAGGATAGAATATAACCAAGAAAAAGATAATTTTAATTGGAATGTTGTCGATGAAGTTGGTGATGTCTTTAAGATAGCTGAGAATGTTTCATTGGAATTTGTTGAAGAATTGGTTAAGGAATTGGATTTTGTTTTACATAAAAGAAATGAAAGTTTAGGGAAAAGGAAAAGGAAAAGTATTGGTGTTCCTAGGGGATTGGGGGCATGACCGGATTTAGAACATGGCCTCTTGAAAACTGGGGAATTCTCCTCTCCATAATTTTATCTTCCCTTGCAATTATATTTACTGCATTAAGAGATTTTATTTTGCCTTCAATACTTAAACCAGAACTAAAAATTTCTTATTTTTCTCGCCCCCCATATAAAAGACATTCGATTGTTTTGACTGGCTCTATACTCTCTGCGTTTGATAGATTTAGAATTGAGAATATTGGGAGGAGAGCAGCAAAGAATTGCAGATGCCAGATTTATCAAATTGTAGATAATAAAGGAAGAAATTTAGATCTTCAAGGATTCCCATTAAAATGGGCTAATTGGCCAGATATGTCTGGAGGTTTTGAAAAGAAGGAACGTATTAATATTAGCCGAGGCGAAAGTGAATTTGTAGATTTAGTTTATATGAGGGGGGATGATACCACAAAGATCTTCTTAAGTAGCTATGAGAAAGAAATTTTTGGAAAAGGGGATAATATTGAAATAGGAAATTACACCTTCCACGTAATAATAAGTGGAGATAATTTTAAACCATATCTTGCAAGCTTTGAGATAAAAAGAGATACTAAACTTGATGGTTTTGAGATAAAACTTTTAGAGGTAAGAAGGAAATGAAGCAAAAACAGATCAACGAAACAAGTTGGAAAGAAGTTGAATTAGGAGATAAAAATTATTTTGAGATAATTGGAAGTGGGATAAAGAAGTTTGAAGGTATTAAAGATTTCTTATCTACAAAATGCATAAAATATGATAAAATAAAAAAGATTGAATGCCAAATATCTTTCAATGAAAGACCTTCTAGGGCAAATATGCAACCTCAAAGAGATAGTATTTGGTTTGCTAAAATGCAGGGTACAATAAAAACATATTTATTTTCTGATAAAAATCCTGAAGAGATAAAAAAATATATTCTTTCAACAGGGTTTTCAGGCATAAGAACAAATAATCTTATTTATCCAAAATATTTGCAGTTTTATTTTTTGACTAAAGAGTTTAATAAAAATAAAGATGTGGAGTGTATTGGTGGAACTCAAAAGGCAATAAATAATTCTAAAATTGCAAAATTAAAAATCTCCCTCCCATTCACACTCGAAGGAAAACCAGATATAACAAAACAAAAACAAATTGCAACAATTTTGGAAAATGCTAAAAAATTAAAAGATAAAAATAAAATTATAATTGAAGATTTAGATGAATATTTGAAAAGTGTTTTTTATGAAATGTTTTTGAAGGAGAAAGGGAAATTTGAGGAGATTGAACTTAAAAAATTATGCGATATTAGGAGAGGAGCTTCTCCAAGACCAATTAAAGAGTATATTGGGAAAGATGTACCTTGGATCAAGATTGGAGATGGAACAAAGGGCGATGATTTATTTATCACAAAAACAAAAGAAAAGATAAAAAAAGAGGGTGTGGATAAAAGCGTTTTATTAAAAGAAGGAACTTTGATTTTTGCAAATTGCGGAGTAAGTCTAGGATTTTCAAGAATTCTTAAAATTTCGGGGTGCATTCATGATGGGTGGTTAGCATTTGAGAATCTCTCTAAAAAAATAAATCCGCTCTATTTGTTAAAATTTATAAATTCAAAAACTAATTATTTTAGACAAAGCGCGCCAGATGGAACTCAACCTAATTTAAATATTGGAATAATGAGCGAAGTAAAAATACCCCTCCCTCCCATCACTCTACAAGAAAAATTCGCCTCAATAGTAAAACAAGTTGAAAAAACAAAAGAAAAATTAAAACAAAACGAAAAGGCCTTGGAGGAGTTATTTAACTCTTTAATGCAGAAGGTTTTTCTAGGAGAATTGATATGATTGGAGTAATAATCATATTAATCTTAGCGCAAATCCTCTTTACTATTCTTGGATATTCTGCAATTTCAAAAGAAATTCGAGATCATAAAAAACGAGCTAAGGCTTTTGCTGCTTTGATTTCAATAATTCCTCTTTTGACTTTCGCATTTGGGTTATTTCTGGATCCTTTGAATATCTCTGAGGAAAAGATTGTGGGATTTTTTGTCCTTCTAATTTCCCTAGAAATTTCTGGGGCAATCTCCGGGGTCATAGTTGAAATGTTTGAAAATCTAAGAAGAAGTACTAGGAGGATGTTTTAGCATGAAAAATAAAAAAGGAAATCCAATAATAGTGGGAATATTTGTTTTAGCTTTAGTGTTATTCATAATCTTTGTAGGGTTTGCATTCAAACTATCTGGAAACTCTATTTTTGGAGAAAATCATCGGAACGATCAATTTATAGAGGAGATTTCTTTATTGACTCCTCTCACTTTTGATTCGGTAAATAGTTTAGAACAGTATCAAGAATTTGCAGATGGAACTAATGTTATGTTGAATTTATTTGAAGACAAATTTAATCTAAAGATTGAGAGGTTAGATTCAACACAAAAAGGTTGGGATAAACTTTCAAAAGTCATAACTAAATGTGGTCCTCTTTTGGGAAATTATAATAATATAATTTATTTTTCTAAAAAACATGAGGCAGAGCATACAAAAGAATCTTATTCTGACGCTTATGTTGGTATCAGGAGTTTTGCCTTTGAATTTGCAATTCTTTCTGCAACTTCTACACATCAATTAACATTTAAGACAATAGGAAAAGTTTTCGGCCGTCTAGGAATTGGGAAAGTCGCATTAAAATGCCCAACTTGTGCAAGAACAATCATGTCTGGAGCTTACTGGTCTTTGAAATCATATGTCGTTGAAGAAAGTTCCGGATTAATTGATCAAATTGCAGATTTTGCTGATGAGAAATTAAAGATTGATATCTTAGAACTAAACAAATAAAAACAAACTAAACTAAATAATAAAATGTTACATCAAGAACTAAAATCAAAAATAAGAAAGCTATGGGATAGATTTTGGAGCAATGGAATCGCTAACCCTATACAAGCAATCGAACAAATGTCTTACTTGATATTTATGAAAAAACTAGAAGATGAGGATGAAAAAAGAAAAAGAGAAACTGAATTTGCAGGAGGGCAATATGAATCCGTTTTCAAAGGACAAGAGAAATGTAAATGGTCGGAGTGGTCTGGAAAGTCTGCTTCAGAAATTTTGGATTTTGTTAGAGATCATGTTTTCCCCTTTATGAGAAATATGGGGGATAAAAATTCTCTTTATTCAAGATATATGGAAAATGCCAATTTCACAATTCCAACGTCTTCTTTGCTGATTGAAGCAGTAGGGATAATTAATGATATGCATATTAAAGAACAAAATCATGATACTCAGGGAGATATGTATGAATATTTATTATCTGAGCTTCAATCTTCTGGAAAAAATGGGCAATTTAGAACTCCAAGACACATAATTAATATGATGGTTAAATTAGTTGACCCTCAACTAGGAGAAGTTGTTTTGGATCCTGCTTGTGGAACAGCTGGATTTTTAGTCGAGGCATATAATCATGTCTTAGAGAAGAATAGGATAGATGGAATTAGTACAATTAAGGCAAACAAAAAAAGAATTTTAGATGAAGAATCAATTTATGGTTTTGATATTGATGACACAATGACTAGAATAGCCTTGATGAATTTAATGATGCATGGAATAAAGAGGCCGAATATTGAAAGGATGAATACTCTATCGAGAAGAGGAGAAGAGAAATTAAGAGATAATGCTTTTGATGTTATCTTAGCCAACCCCCCATTTAAGGGAAGTATAAATCCGGCAGAAGTTAGTGATCGTTTTGAGATTAAATCTAAGAAGACAGAATTATTATTTTTGGAATTAATGCATCATGTCTTATCTCCTCATGGAAGGTGCGCAGTTATTGTACCTGACGGGGTTTTATTTGGGAATTCAAATGCACATAAAAAAGTTAGAGAGAAACTTTTGAAAGATGCTAATTTAGAAGCAATTATCTCAATGCCTTCAGGAGTGTTTAAACCATATGCTGGAGTGTCAACAGCAATTTTAATTTTCAAAAAAGGGGAATCCACCAAGAAAGTTTGGTTTTATGATATGCAAAATGATGGGTTTAGCTTGGATGATAAGAGAAATGAAATTGAAGGCAGTAACATACCAGAAATAATTGAAAAATTTAAGATAAGGTATGAAGAAGATAGTGAAGACAGAAAATCAAAATATTTTTTTATCCCGATTGAAGAAATAGAAAAAAACGAGTGGGATTTATCAATTAACAAATACAAGGAAATAGAATATGAAGAACCAGACTACAGGGCTTCCAAAGTTATTTTGAAAGAAGTTAAAGATAATCTAAAAAGCATTTCTAAAGAGATGGAAGATTTAGAGAAATTAATTTAACTATCTGAATGATTCCAGTAAGATTCTCCACCGATTATTACATGATCAACAACTCTTATCCCAACCTTCTCCCCAACCTCCATAATGGCCTTAGTAATATCCAAATCCTCCTCGCTAGGACTCGGATCTCCGCTAGGATGATTATGAACCAATATAATACGAGCAGCACTATTCTTAATGGCGGGCTTAAAGACCTCTCGAGGATGAATCAACGCAGAATCTAAAACACCCTTGCTGATCAACTCCTCTTTTATCACAATGTTCTTTGCATTCAGCATCAAAACATAAAAGTTCTCCTGCTTCTCATCCCTCAAACGATCACTAAACAAATTATAAACCTCTTCAGCACAACTAATTTTCTTAACAACCTTCTTAGAAGCATTATACCTCTTACCCAACTCAGCCATACTCAAAATCTGCATCGCCTTACTCTCACCAATCCCCTTCACACTCTGCAACTCCTTCAAACTACAATCAAACAAATCCAAACCAAACTCACTAATCAAACGATTACTCATATCAACAACATTCTCATAAACACTTCCAGTCCTTAAAATAATCGCAAACAACTCAGCATCACTTAAAGCCCCAGCTCCCTTCAACTTAAATCTTTCTCGAGGACGAGAACTCTCCGGCATTTCTTTTATTTTAATCGTATTTTCTCTCCATAAAACTTATAAATTCTAATCTCCTACTAAAATCGTGCCAACTGCTAGGGCGTTCGTCTGTAAATCCAGAGGGGCAAACTAGGGCCGCAATACTCTTTGTAGTATTCCTTGGTACTTTTTTTATTTTAACCATCTTTCAAAATCTTCTAAAGTTATTTTAATATAATTGTTCATTTGATTCCTTATATCTTGTCTCATTAATCCAGCATACTTATGGGCAAAAGACTCTGATGAAAGCTTTTCAAAATAAATAGAATCTGACAAATTTATTTTTAGTTTTTCTCTTAAGAAATCATCTAGCATCTTTTTAATATGATTTTCCCTTCCATCAAAATCTCTACAAATCCTTAAGGAAACGCCTTCTTGGATGTTAAATGATCTGAATAAATAATAAATAGTAACACAATAAAGTCTAACTTTAAATGAAGCCAAGCCATGTTTAGATTTTTTATATCTATAAAGCCCCTGCCCATATCTAGAGCAAAGAACCTTAACAAGATCTTCCCCAAATTTGAAACCTTTAATGATTTCTATTCCATCAGATATACAAATAGTATAATTTTTGCTTAACAAATCCTCTCCAGATACATCTATTTCAAATCTCTTCATAGCAAACAATACAAAAACCAACTCTTAAACTCTATATCAAAAACTTATCCCAAAACTCTCTTATAAACTTCTTAATTAGGATCTCAGTTATACGATTATCTCGTACAACTGAAATTAAAGTCAGGGGATGATAAAGAATATTTAACAGACTGTGCAGATACAGAAGGGATTTTCAGAATAATTCAATCCATTCCTTCTAAAAAAGCAGAACCTTTCAAAAGATGAATTCTAGAATTACTCACTTACTTCTTCTTCCCAAACAAGTTCCTCGTAGTACAAACAATCCAATCCCAATTAAGAATCAAATGTATAAGAACAAGAAGCGCCATCGCAATTCCAGCCCAGTCATGAATCCTACTTAGAACACGAATTGGTATCTCAGAATAATTAATAGCAACCCCAAAGATTGCTAAAAACGATTTAAATTTTATCACTCCCGTCACAGTTACCAACAAGAAAGATATAAACAATCCAATATCAACAATATATTTAGTTACTAATTTCATTTTATCAACTCTTTATTTTACAGAGCTAACGCTAGTTTATAAATTTCCCTAAAATAGATCAAACAAAGATCTAAGTAGTAGAAGAATCCTTACAGAAAACGCCTTACAGATTTTTAATTAAAAAAATCAATTGAGGCTTTTAGTAACTATATGCTGAAATTCTCGGCGAACCTCGAATCTTACACAATAGTTCTATCGACGTCATCTTTTATGACGGCCTTCATTGTCTCGTTTTGCGGATGGCTTCGAGCTTAGATGCATTCAGCTCTTATCCATACAATGCGTAGCTATGCAGCCTGCCAATTGACAACTGCTCACCAGAGGCATCCGACTTCCGTTCCTCTCGTACTAGAAAATCGTTCCACTCAGACAATAACACACCTAGTAGATATCATACAAACTGTCTCGCGACGTTCTTAACCCAGCTAACGATCCCTTTTAATGCGTGAACTCCGACACCCTTGCACGCTTCTGCACGCGCAGGATAGGGAGAGCCGACAGCGAAATACCAAACCGCTCCGTCAATACGGACTATCGGGAGCGACCAGCTTATTATCCTTGGGGTAACTTTTCTATCAGACACGGCATCTATTAAAAATGCTCGTGGGTTCACTAGGCCCGACTTTCGTCTCTGCATTTCTTACTGTTCAAAATACAGTTAGACAGACTTTTGCCCTCGCACTCAACTCTAGATTTCCAAGCTAGATGAGTCTGTCTTTGGGTCCAACCGATATCTTTTCGGCTGGGCACCGCCCCAGTCAAACTGCCCGCCAGCCGCTGTCCTCATAAAGAGTAAGCAGTCTTACAAAAAATGGGTAGTATTACAAGTTTGCTCCATCGCCACCAAAATGACGACATCAACGCTCCTACCTATGCTATGCGTCTTCCATAAGACTACAACGACAAGTTGCAGTAAAGTTCCACAAGGTCTTCGCTTCCCACTAGGTGTCTCCGGTCTGTGCACCGGACAATATTTTCAGAAGGTGTCGACCAGGGACAGTGACAACCTCGTTAAACCATTCATGCACGTCGCAATTCATACGACAAGGCATTACGCTCATTCTGTTACAATCTCAATAAATTGAAACGGACTAGTCATTTCTGCTAGTCTCTTTATGTCGCCATAAAGCTCGGACTATATCTTAATAATTAATAATTATTTCTGGCGTATAGTCTCTGAGGATTCTTTTTAATTTATAAAAAGTCTTTCCTGCTGATTGTCCGCACCTGTCAGATTTTCACTGCCGATAAATAATTTTACCGACGAGTACTGCAGGATACTCGGATATTCCAGCATATAGCCAGATTTTCTTCTTTGGTTTATTTCGGAACTCAACTGTTTTTACTTATGACCTTTGAAGCGTTTTGTTTTTCAACAAACCGTAAGGCAGGCATTATTCATTTTTACCTTAAGAGGGTCATAGTTACCCCCGCCGTTTGATGGACCTTAGCTCCCTTGTAAAAGAGTTTTAGACACCACCACTGGGCAGGTCTCACCACGTATACAAGTCCTTTCGGATTAGCACGTGGCTACGTTTTTGTTAAACAGTCGGGCCGTCCTTGTTACTTAGATCTATTAACGCCACCACATTTCTGGAAGCAACGAAAATAGACATCCCTTCAGCCGAAGCTACAGGACTAACTTGCCGAATTCCCTTGATCGAATTAACCTTACACGTCTTAGCCTTCTCAGCTAGAGCACCAGTGTCGGTTGTGGGTACAGTTGATTATCTCAAGAGTATACTCTTTTCACTGACTCCTGGAATCGGCGACGAAATCAAAGATTCTTTTGTGTCTTAGGATTACCCTCGACAAATTTCTCTTTAAATGCATTCTTTCGAATACTCGCCTATCCGGAAGCTAAGTATACTATATAAGAAACAATCAGTGCAGGAATATTAACCTGCCATCCATCGTTGTATTCAGTTAAGGTACAACTTAGGTCCTGACTAACCCTTGGCTAACATATATGGCCAAGGAAACCTTGCTCTTACGACGTTTTGCGTTCTCAGCAAAATCACATCTTACTATTACCAGGATTCTCATTACTTCCCGCTCCAGCCTTTCTCTCGAAAAGCCTTCTGCGCAGAAAGTACGCCTACTTACCAGAACGCTCAATCTTGAGCGCCTCCAAAGTATCGGTATTATGCTTAGCCCCGTCCATTTTCGAGGCTCTAAACCTCAATAGGTGAGCTGTTACGCTTTCTTTAAATGATAGCTGCTTCTAAGCTTACATCCCTAGTGTCTCAGGTTTAAAACACCCTTTGTTACACTTAGCATAAATTTTGGGACCTTAACTTTGGTCTCCCTTGTTCAGGTCTCGGAATAGTATCTTACATACTATCCCTGTTTCTTGTTTTACGCAGTTAGCAGATTCTGAGTTGGAAAAAATTCCGTAAGCATTAGCCCCTGCAAACTTTATCCGTACTTTACACCGCTAACTAACTAAACAAGACTATACGGAGGCATATTTCAGTAGGAACCAGCCATTGCCAGATTAGATAAGCTTTTCACCCCTATCCACAGATCATTCGAGTGCATGTCCACAACAACGGTTCAGCCCTCCATCCTCCTTTCGGAAGACTTCAGCTTGTCCATGGATAGATCATCTGGCTTCAGGTCTTAATCGTGTGACTAAACGCATTTTCATACTTGCTCTCGCTTCGGTTACGCAACATAGTTGCTTAGCCTTGCCACACAAAAAAACTCCCTGGCCCGTTTTTCGAAACGTACGTTACAACTCCCAGATTGGAAGCAGTAACCAACTGTAACTGCTAGATTTCAAGTCTTTTCAAACTCTGTCATGAGTACTTTTCAGCTTTCCCTCGCGGTACTAGTTCACTATCGGACTTTGGTTTTATTTAGGATTGGCAGTTAATCCTGCCGTATTCAGACCTCTAATTCAAGAGACCCTACTCGTTGAAGAACGACATATCGATTTAATTTACGGGACTATCACCCTCTACGGTGTCTCTTTCCAGAGAACTTCTACTCATCGACTTAGACGTTTGACCTTCACCACATCTCTATCTCTCTTTCGAAAGAAGATTCAGTTTGTCCTATGCCCTTTTCGCTCTCTGCTAATAAGGGTATCATTATTTATTTTCTTTTCCTGCGGGTACTAAGATGTTTCAATTCCCCGCGTCCTCGCCCATCTCTGGGTAATTCAGGTATCTTCGGATCAATGTTCGCATGCAACTCCCCGAAGCTTATCGCAGCTTGCCACGCCCTTCGTCGAAACCAAAACCAAGCTATTCATCTAACAGTATAAACTAAGACGTTTCCTAGTGTAAGGATTCTTCTACTACTTAGATCATTGAATATGAAATGTCTTATGACATATTCTCCTTCAGATCCCGAAAACTTTTCGGAACCATCCTTCACATAAAGTGAGTATGATTTACCCTCGAGGGTGTGATTAGTAAAGAACAACTTGTGCTTCTTTACCTTGTTTTTTGTAATCTTCTTTTAACTCATAGGCCATAAAGTTTGGCCCACGTTTTGTGTCGGGGATTATCACGTTTTTACCTTCTGTATAAACCCAACCGTCGTTATTTTTTGTGGCTCGTATGAATCGTATATTTCCTTCTAGGGTGATCTTCATCAATTTGCTTTTTCTCCCCAAGGTCATCTTCTATTGTTTCCATTTTATTTTAATTTCTCCTCTATAAACTTTGATAAATCTTATTTAGAAACCTTATGGACCCGCCGAGAATCGAACTCGGATCTCCTGAGTGCAAGTCAAGTATCTTAGCCATTGGACAACGGGCCCAAGAGATAAATGTCTCAAGCCTTAATGACTTTTAACACTTTCTAAATAAGATGGTATGTAGAAACAGAACATTCAATGTTCTAAGCAAATATAAGTTTTTATTTTCACAAGAAAATAAAATTAGGAGGTGATCCATCTGCAGGTTCCCCTACAGATACCTTGTGACGACTTAACCTACCTCATCTAGCCAAGATTCTCCTTCGAAAAGTTTCATCCTAACTAAACTCGGTTGATTTGACGGGCAGTGAGTGCAAGAGACAGTGACATATTCACCGTTCGTTGATAACAAACGATTACTACGAATTCCAGTGTCACGAAGTTGAGTTGCAAACTTCGATCTAGACTAAGATGGACTTTAAGAGATTGGCTTCACCTTTCGGTGTCGCATCCCGTTGTATCCACCATTGACGCGCGCGTGTCGCCCAGGGGATTCGGGCTGTACTCACCTAACGTAGCCCGAACTTTCATCTCTGTTACCAGAGCAATCTGTATATGGTACACTTGGTAAATATACATGCGGGTCTTGCCTGTTACCTGATTTAACAGGTCACCTCACGGCACAGGCTGACGTCGGCCATGCAGCTCCTCTCAGCGTGTCAGGTAAGCCCTTCAGACTGACCTTCATCCTGCTGTCGCTCCTGGTGAGGTTCACGGTGTATAATCTAATTGAACCGCACGCGTCACTCGTTGTAGTGTCTCCCCGCCTATTCCTTTAAGTTTCGGCCTTGCGACTATACTTCCCAGGTAGCACACTCTCCGGCTTCCCTTCAGCACCGAAACCTCACGAAGAGGTCCCGATGTTTAGTGTGCAGTGTTTACTGCTAGGACTACACGGGTATCTAATCCGTTTTGCGCCCCTAGCCTTCATCCCTTACTGTCAGAACTGTTCTCGTAAGATGCCTTCGCTATTGTGAGTCCGATCGAGATTAACACATTTTACCGCTACTTCGATCGTACTTCTTACGTCTCCCAGTCTCTAGCTTGACAGTACTTCCTGCACGTTCTATATTTAAGATATAGGATTTCACAAGAAACTTATCAAGCAAGCTACGGATGTTTTAGACCCAATAAAAATGGCTGCGACTTGGACCGCTGGTATTACCGCGGCGGCTGGCACCAGTCTTACCCAGTCCTTATTCGTGGAACTTTTTACATTCCATAAAAGCATTCCAAATTGGAACGCACTTTGATTCAAACTATCACACTTTCGTGCATTGTAGATTATTCCTAACTGCTGCACCCCGTGGGGCTGGGAATAGTGTCTCAGATTCCCTCTCAGGGCTTCTCCGCTAAGAGCCCTTACGGATCATCGGCTTGGTGGGCTTTTACCCCGCCAACTACCTAATCCGCCGCAGCCCCATCCTTAAGCTCGAATTTGAGAGATAAGTCTTTCCAGGGCATATCTCCTATCGAGTATTAACCTCAGTTTCCCGAGGATATCCTCGACTTAAGGGTAGGTTAGCTACGTGTTACTGAGCAGTTTGCCTTCTCACTTTCGAAAAAGAAAGAAAAACTTGCATGTCTAAGCGCAAATCAAAGAGCCGCAGCCGCCAGCAGGATCAACTGGAATTAACAATTGCCCCTAGTAAATATTTTTGAAAAAAATATTTCGGGGTACGCCCTTGGGTGTTTATTCCCTTGGTTATGTAATTTATCATTATGAAGATTTCACTAAAATTATTTATTGCGCGATTTGTCTTGTATAAGATTAACAAACCACTTCACTCTACTCCTACTTTTGGCTGTGTGTGAGCCTACAACATTGACTATTCTAAATATCATAAAAAATAATTATCATTCATTAAAAATAATGTCCTTTTATCGTCGATGAGTTAGAATACGTTAACTGCTTCTACATACATCATACCTTAGTTTGTAGTTAAGCATATTAAGGCACTCATCTTAAGTTATGAATAACGGAGCTAAAATTAGTTTATAAATGTTTCGTCATAAAAAATGGGTCGTCAGCGACGGAGAAATCATTATGAATAATTTTTTCTAATTCTTTCATCCTCATTTTTTAGATGAGTAGTATAAGTAAAATATTTTGTAGGCTTCCCTTCAATAATTCCAAGAGTGACTCTTCCTTTTTCATAATGCACAAGATTTCTCCATCCTTGAATTTCTACAGATTCCTCTCCTTCTCCAAATAGTAATTTTTCATCTTGAGTCAGGGTTTCAAGATCAGGTTTGACGCTCACTTTGTTTGTTCTAAGATCTTTAGTTACTTTAATTTGAGAAGGTAATATTATTTCTCTCATAAGATATTTATTGATTTTATCTATTTAAGCATTATTGTGATTCAAGGAAACTTAGAATTTTTGGGAGATTCTCTTGGCATTGAGAAACATGAATCTCTAATTGTTTTTCAAGACTCTTTCTTTGATTTTCAGAAATTTCCCCTTTATCTAGAACTTCTTTAATTTTGAAATAATTATTAATTGGACCAATATAATTCCTTACCCTATCTAATATAAAAGCATCTTCTGTATCAAAATATTTCTTTGCGTGATCGTTGTATTCGTCGCACATTTTAAAGAATTACTCATCACTCTCAATCCACCAATCCATATCAGGAATATCTTTCTCGATTCCTCGAGCTTTACAATATCCTTTTGCAAGAAGGTAATAAATCAATCCAATACTCTTTGGACTTTTATTGTTTCCAATAATAACCTGGTTAGCTCCTTTAGAGAAATTATTTGTTCCACAGATCATTAAAACATCTTTCTTCATATCGACAGTATCCTTCAAAGCATTTTTCTCCAACCAGTGGTCAGTAATAATTGTTAATTCATTCTCGAAGAAATCATCTAGTTGAGTGTTAGTTAAAATTCCTGCAGGATACTTCTTTGTGAAAACTCTAATTCCTGTAATTTCACTAAACTTTTTAGCAATGTCCCAAGCAGATTGTCTTCGACAAACAAGGATAACATCTTCAGGAGCAAACTTAGATAAATATTTAACTCCCTCTTTTAATTTCTCATCAATTAAATCTGTATTGAAGATAGCTAAACCATCAGCTCTTCTTCGATAAACATATTGTTTCATATCTGGAGTTACAACTCTTGTACCAAGATAAATTCCTGTCTTAACATACTCTTCTAACGGAACTAACATATCAGCTTTTTTCTTTGCCTTAATCTCTTCTTTCAAGGCCGCACTATCCGCCCCACCCTCAACTTTAGATTTTAACTTAGCAGCTTTCTCTAATAATAACTTTTTCAAGTCTTCCTTAGAAGTTTTGCCCCTTAATTCAGTGCTTTGGGGTACACCGAGCGGTGTTGGTTTAGACTCTTTTTTAGACTCACCCTCAACATCTTTCATAGAAGGTACCTCTTTAGGCACTGGCTTCAGGGATTCAGCTTCAGCAGCCTTTTCTAGCTCAGCACCTGCCAAAGAATCTTCCTTAACTTTAACTTTTTCTTCCTTAACCATATTTGATATCAAGAAAATTAGTTTATAAAACTTTTTACTTAAAGAATCTTCTTAGAAATTTTAAATTAACTCTTATGGACATATCTTATGGACTCAATTGAGTCCTTCTGAATAAATTCATGTTTTTTATTCATTTGATAAAGGATTCCAAGAGGGAAAGACTCTTTGGAAGCCAAGTAATTAATTACGTCGGTGAAACTATCCAAATAATTTGAATCGTGATTTTTCCCAACTATTGTCACTTTAAAGGATTCAGCCTTAATTTTTCTTCCAGATTTCAAATGGATAGTCAAATTCTTTTTTCCCATAGGGAATGAATATTTCTTTTATTTATAAAAATTTATATTCTAAAATTCTCACTTCAAACCATTCTCAATCTCTATCAACCGATTAATCTTAATTTCTCTCTCTTTACCGGTAATCCCGCATTTAATAAAATCCGCACCAAAACCAAAAGCCAAATCCGCAAGAATGCTTTCTTCAGTTTCCCCGCTTCTATGGGAAAAAATAATCTTAATTTTATTTTTCTTAGCCAATTCCACAACTCTTTTAACTTTCACCAAAGAACCATTTTGATTAGGTTTAACAATAATAGCATTGATCGCTTTCATCTCAATTGCTTTCTCTAATCTTTTATAATTCGTAACTGTCAAATCATCTCCCACAATCAAACTCTTAGGAAATTTCTTCAACAATTTAGCAAAATCTTCAAACTCCTCCTCGCCAAAAGGATCTTCAATATAAAAAATTCCAAAATTCTTAATTAAATTAGACAGATACAAAAGCTGTTCTTCATTGGTTCTATCTAATTTCGGATTAAAATAATGATACTTCTTTCTCTTGTAAAAAGAAGAAGCCGCAACATCCAAACCTAAAGGAATTTTTAATTTCCTCAGGACATCCAAAACATCTTTATCTCCCAGAGAAGTCATCCAAGCATTCTCATCATTTCTAGTGGATTTAAATTTTTTATCATTTTGTTTCAATAGGAATTCAGTATTTTTTTTACCTTCTTTATTTTCATCAAAACTTTCAATGGCAGAATTCTCTTTTGGGATCAATAAAAATTCTTGGAAGTCTGGTTTTCTCCCATTAATATCTTCAGAATGTTTTCCCCCTCCGATACAATTTCCAACTAATCTAGGAATCGTTTTAGCAGCATCATTAATCAATTCCCAAACATCTAATCCCTGTTCTTTAGCCATAGCCTTCAAAGCCGCAGACTCCAAAGCAAACATTGTATTCGCTCCTACCTGTCTTTCAGCAATATCCTCTATCCTACGCAGATCATCAAACTTCTCTAAATGCTCAGAAGAAAAATAATCACTTAATTTCCCTAAATTCTTAATGTCCTCTTCAAGATTCTTACGATAAGATTTAGCCTCGTGTTTACCTTTAGATTTTCCATTCGGAGCAGACGATTTAAACTTCCCCACATCGGTTTCAATAGACACCTCGACAGTAAAATCTCCCCGAGAATCTTTTATCTTTTTACCCCTCACACTCTTAATAATCATAGAATAAGAAACAGTTCAACATTAATAAAGTTTATTGGGTCGAATCAAAAAGAATCTGTTTCTATTCAATTGTCATCCTTTAATGATAACATTGCCAAAAGATTTATAAAGTAAATCATTTTAGAAATAATATGGCTCCAATATATGAAATATCAAATGAGAATGCAGATGCTTTTGAAAGTTTTATGGACAAAGCAAAATTTCCTTACAAAAAAGTTGCAGAAAAAAATCCTCAAGACGATTCTCAAAACTTCTGGACAATTCCGGATGTTCAATATAATGAAAAAAATCAAGATTACCAATTAAGTAAAGAACTTTTACCTGCGAAAACACAAGCTTCACATCTAGAACATAAATTAAAGGTTGGGGAATCTGATTTTCACATTATGGATTCAGATAATCAATTCGCTTTAATGAAAGCAGCTTACAATATGCCAGAATCAGAACAAAAAGATGAAATTCAAGAATTTTTCAAAGAATCATTTTATAATTCTTGGTTATTAACTGGAACCAATGTTGAATATACTCCAAATGGAAAAGATAGGGTAAATCATGGAGTGAGAGAATGTTCCCAAGAAGCAAATGTTGTTGGAAAAGATGAATGGTTAAAAGATTCTAAAAATAAGGAAGTTTATGGGGCAATTCTTGGAGAAGAGAATGCAAAAATTATTGAGGAAGTTTACAATTGGGCAACTGGAAAAGATCTGCGTCTTTGGAGATTAAATTCAAATCCTAAAAAGACAACTAAAAGAGTCGTGAGGTCTGTCTCCGGCGTTGTTAGGACTGGCCTCAATGCTTACGACGTCCCTGTGAGTCAGTTTAGTTGTTTTGGGGGTAAAGCGTCGCAGACTAAACGCGATGCTCGCGGACAACGAAGTTGAACAAGATTGTCGTACGAAAAATTTTTAAAGAATTTTAGCTTATTTTCTTTTGTCCTGGAGAGTTTTATGTTTCCCTGAGCAAGAAACGTGAAATAGGACTACACGCCAATTTACTAGCACATCATTTAGATTTATTTTAAGTCATAAAATTCAGCTTTGACAAAATTGGAAAAGCGGTGAAAGAAAATTAAATTTTCAAAAGTAAATTGGCTATCTTAGTCGTGAGGTCTAACTCCAACGATGATAGGACTAACCTCAATGCTAACGACAACCCTGTGAATCAGAATAGTTGTTTTGGAATAGCCCTTCTTCAGGACACTTGGCCTTTGCTGAAATGGAAACTCACAAAAATTTATATCAAGAGATATGTTCAAAGAGAAATCTGGTTTTAGCTTGGAAAAAAGCAAGAAAAGGGAAAACAAAAAAAGAATATGTCATTAATTTTGAAAAAGAACTACCTGCCAATTTAAATAAACTCCACAAAGAATTAACAACCCAAACTTACTCTCCAAGGCCCCTAGAAACTTTTATAGTAAGAGACCCAAAAACAAGAAAGATTTCAAAAGCCCATTTCAGAGACCGAATAATTCATCATGCATTATGCAATGTAATAGAACCGATTTTTGATAGAACTTTTATTTACGAAAATTGTGCAAACAGAAAAGGTAAAGGAAATTTGTTTGCATTGCAAAGATTGAATGATTTTCATCGAAAGGTTTCTAAAAATAATTCTAGGAAATGTTTTGCACTAAAGGCAGATATTAAACATTATTTTAGAGAAATTAATCGAATAACTCTTTTAGAGATAATAGGAAGAAAAATTGCGTGTACACAAACTATCTGGTTAATCAAAACTATTCTAGAGAGAGAGAGAGAGAGAGGCAGTCTTTGGATAATTTAATTAATGGATTGCCTTTAGGCAATCTAACTTCTCAGTTTTTTGCAAATGTTTACTTGGATAAATTAGACCAATTTGTAAAACATAAACTAAAAGCTAAATATTATATTAGATATGTCGATGATTTTATTATCCTAAACACTTCTAAAAAACAATTAAAAATTTGGAAAAATCAAATTGAAGTTTTTCTAAAAGAAAAGCTAAAGCTAGAACTCCATCCCGACAAATCCAAAATTATTTTATTTGACAAAGGAATAGATTTTGTTGGTTTTAGAAATTTTTACCATTATAGGTTGTTGAGAAGAAGGAATGTAGGAAATATTAAAAGGAAAATTAATTTATTTAACCAAGCTAAAATTTCAGAGGATAAATTCAAAAAAATTTGGCAAGGTTGGTCAGCTTATTCAGATTGGAGTGATAATTATAACTTGAAATCTAAGATAAAAAAGTCATTTAAACATTAAATCTACACTTCAGCAGGACCTTCAACTTCCTCTCTCTCTTCTTCAGGATTAGCCAAAGCCATGATCTCTCCATCCTCGGCAATTTCCTTCTCTAAATCTTCAGCAGAAGCTTCTTTCTGAGCATCACTAAGCATAGCAGACTTAGGTTTTTGTAAGGCCCCTCCAACATTCTTAGGGAAAGGTTTCTTAATAGAAATAGGTAATGCTCCAGAATCTAATTCAACTTCAGCAATTTTAATAGCATCAAAGTTAATTTTCTCTAAATCTTCTTCAGAAATTTTAATCAAAAGTGGGGCGTTCATAGCAACCTGCAAAGCCCGCGCACCAATAATTCTCGCACGTTCGTATTTAGTAAATTCTTGTTCCATGGTATTAGTTAATCTCACTTATTTTAAAGCTTTGTCTAAGTTAGCTTCAAGAACTTTAGCAACTCTTTCAGCCATATCAAAGACTTCCTTAAATTGATCAATATGAATCGACATAGCTTCACCTTTCTGAGCAGAAGAGATAACCCCATCCATAATCCCGAATGTAACTCTTGTCTCGCTCATATCTTCTTCTTCTCTAGTTGGATCAACTAAAAAGTGTTCACCTAATTTATGAAGTGTAACCGAAACTGGCGCCTTATCATTTAATGGTAAACCTTGATCGGTTAATTCTCCGTAAAGAATTTTCTCATTTTCAGCATCATACTTAGGGATTTTAGCTAACTTCAAAGCAGCAATAGCCCCAATATTCGCAGCATCTAATAAATTACCATCGTCGTTAATTGAATAAACATCTACAAAAACAGTCCAAACCTTTTTACCTGGCTCAATACAAAGTTTTTCAAAATCAATAAATCCGCTCTCTCTTAATCCCCTATCAGTAACTCTTCCTAATTCAATAGCCGGGAATCTTGGAGGTCCATTTTCAAATCTTGGAGAACTCAAAGGCAATAATTCAGCAGTAACCATTAAATTTCCTTTATTTGGAGAATCTGCATACGGCTCACTTGTTCCCATTTTAACACCAACTAAAACTTCTGTCTTTCCTAATCTAACTCTAACAGAACCCTCAGCTTTTGTACTAACATTTTTTTCAATGATTAATTCTCTGTGCTCTTCAGGTTTCCTTCCATCTAATCTTTTACCTTCAGATAAATACTTTCTAACTATATCTCCTGTAAGCTGTGAAGCAGTTCTAACTTTATTCATTTTATTTCAATGAGTTCTTCAAAGCCTCCTTTTGAACTTCGTAAACTTTAGCGCAAGCATCTTTAGTCATATCTAAAACATCCTTTAATTGTGCAGCGTTAATCTTTCCATCTAACTGGAAATGAGTAATCTTACCATCCTTAGTCATAGAAATTGGAATATCTGTAGGCCCTTCACCCTCTTCGAAATCCTCTTCTTCTTTAGTTAAATCCATAACCAAAGTCTTATCTAGTTTTCCTGCAGCAACACTTGAAACTAAATCTGTCATTGGAACACCCGCATGAGCAAGCGCCATTGAAGCAGCATTAATTCCTGCAGTTCTTGTTCCTGCGTCTGCTTGAATAATATGAATAAAGACATCTATTACCTGTCCAGGATAATCTTCTAAAAGAACAACTGGCTCTAAAGCCCACTGTGTAATTTTACTAATCTCAGTAGATCTTCTATTAATTCCCGGTCTAATTCTATCAGTAACCGAAAAACTCATCATATTGTAAGTACATCTTAGAACACCTTTTGCAGGATTTTGTTGGTGCTGAGGATGCATTTTCTTAGGACCATAAACTGCCGCGATTGCAATTGTGTTTCCAGATCTAAACATAGCACTCCCATCTGCATTAGGAACAATTCCTACTTTTGCTTCAATCTCTCTAAGCTCATCAACCTTTCTTCCATCCGGTCTTGTAAATTCCTTTGCCATTTTAATTAATACTCTCCTTTGCCATATTTTCTTTAAAAAAGTTTTCCATCTCTTCTGTTAAACCTTTAATATAGGATTTGTCTGAAATATGCATTATTGCTTTTTTAGCTGAAAGCTCTTTTTCTATTGAATCTCCCTGGATTAAAATAGAACCATTTTGTCCAACAGTGATATTGCATCCTGTTTGGTCTTTTATTAATTTAATCATGCTACCTTCTTTTCCAATAACTCTCGGAACTTTATTAGGATTAATTTCTATAATCATTCCCTCCTCAATAACCCCAAGCCCTCTAGATTTTAAAGATAAATCAATACCTCTTTTATTAATTTCCCAAATTTTTGCAATTACCATGTCTCCAATCATCATAACTTCATCCAAAGCATCTTTGTTAACATATCTTGGAACTTCCATTAGGGATAAAAATGCATTATCTGGTGCACCGATATCAATAACCCAACCATTAAAATTAATACTTTCAACTTTTCCAATAACTACATTTCCTCTTCGAGGATTATAGGTTCCAGATAAAGGAATCACCTTAACTAACTTATTTGATTCTTCAAGCAAACCATATCTAAGAGCATAAATTTTACCATCAATTTTTTCTGTCCATTCTCCAGGCAAGTAATCCTCGCCTTCAGCAATTATTTCTCCAGGTATTGTTATTTGTCTTTCGTTTGTCATTTTTGTTTTTATTCTTCCTTAATCTCTTCCGTAAGAGCACTTCCATGAGTCATAGAGTTTAGCTTTTCATAAAAATCAATCACAATTCCCGCAGGAACAGCGAGGACAATTTCTAAACTTCCATCGTCAAGCCAGGTTTCTTTTTGTTTATATTGAGCAACTAGTCCGTAAGCTTTTCCGGTATGAATCGCCGGAATTATTACTTTGACCTTTTTTGTCTCAACCTTTATCGGAATAATTTTATTAAGTTGTTCTAGAATTTCGCTAATTTGATTTTCTACTGGAACGTTCTTAATACTAATATGAGCTTGGTCTAAAGCATTTTTAAGTCTTTCGCTTGTATGAGCCATTCCTGTCTGAGGATCAATCGCATTTCGTACTAAAAAATCCAAAACCTGTTTAATTTTCTTATCTTTTGCTTCATTTCTGTGCCCCTGATCAACCAAAACTTCACCTTGTTTTACAATAATCTTTCCAACTTCCAAAGGATCAGAAGTCCCAAAAGAAATCTCTAAAACATTTCTTGCAGCTTTATCTCCCCGATTAGCATTAGTAAAAATAATATCTGCCTCCAAATCTAAAAATTCGCTCTCTCCTCTCTTAAATTTTATAGCAGTATCCAAGTCGACTAAAACTTCAAAATGATTCTTCCCTTTTGTTAGTCTTGCTGTTGTCTGTCCCATTTTATTTTATATTTTTTACCCCGACATATTTGCCTTCTCCAAACTGATAACCTTGAGTTTCATAAAAAGATTTAATCTCCTCCTCTCCTCCTTCGACAGTTATTGAAGAACAATTAAACTCTTTTGCAAGAGACTCATTTATATTAAGAACCACTTCTAGATTTTTCTTCTCTACGGTGCTAATAGTCATCAAATCATTAATAAATAAATTATCTCCTCTCAAAGCAATCAAATACCCTATTAACCCTGGCATGTTTCCTATCTCAATATTTCCATAAACAGGATAAGAGTCATCTTCTAGGGGAGAATATTTTATCTCAAATTCTTTTCCCTCCCTACCAATTATTTCATTAAGCTGTTTTTCGTAATCCATTTTATTTTAAACTCTCAATCTCCTTTCCTTCCAATCTAATCATTTTTTCATTTCCATTTTTTAGATAAACTAATTCAAACTTATCAACCTCAAAATTTTTTTTAGTATCTTTGAAAATATCTAAAGCCAATTTAATTCCTTTTGTAACCGTTAAATCCGATTTATATTTTTCTCTTAAAGTTTCCCTAATTTTTTCATCTCCCTCTCCAATTGCATTTGCATGATACTGAGAATAGTTTCCGGTAACATCACTAACATAAAGAGAGCCTTTTCCGTTATGCATTCCAGCAATCATTAGAGAAACTCCGAAAGGCCTTGCTCCCCCATATTGAGAGAATTGTTGTTTAATATTTGAAACTTCCTTAACAATAACTTCTGGTTCAATTGGAGAATCGTAGGTCAATCTATTTTTTTGCGCCGCAACCTGCGCCTTATCAATCAAGACTCTTGCATCAGATACAATTCCTGCAACACTTGAGAATAAATGTGAATCGATTTCATAAATTTTTGTTGCAGATTCCTTAACAATTAAACTATCCATAACTCTTTTATCCGCCAAAATAAAAACTCCATCCGAACAAACCATTCCAATACTAGAACTCCCTAATCTTACTGTTTTCTCAGCATACTCAACCTGGAGCAAATGCCCGTCAGGACTAAACATAGTCGCAGCTCGGTCATAACCCATTTGTTGATGTTGCATATCTATTGGCATATCCATTGTGTTTTTAAGAATATAATAATATATTATCCTTTCCTATTGTAAAAAAATTAGAGGTCAAACCTTTTTAAGTTTTTTGGCGAGAGAATCGATAAAATTTTGAATAGGCTATTTAAACTCATCAACAATATTAAATAAATGTCAAAAGGAGTAAAGATTATTAAAACTAAGACATATTTGGATAGTTTATATAAATTAAAAGATAATTCTATGATTGTTGCAATAGAGAAGAAAGTAAATAAACTTCTTGAAAATCCTGAGATGGCAAAACCGATGAAGTATCAGCATAAAGGATTTTGTGAATTAAGAATTGGGAGTTCCTATCGTGTTTATTGCATTAAATTAGAAGACGCAATAATCGTTTTCATTTTAGGTTCCGTTATGCATCACAAAAAGAATTATCAAAGAAGCAAGGAATATCGGAATCTTTTTTCTGAATTAGACGGAATAAAGAAAAAGTTTGAAGAATAATTTAGTTAGTAAGAGTAATATATCTACCTTTTTTCACATCTTCAAGGGCAGAATTTAAATCTTTCACAATTTTTTGATCAGAAAGCATTTCAATAACAACTTCTTGTTCCTTAATTTTTTGTTTTAATTCTTTTCTTTTTAGCATATTTTATTTATTGTTTTTGAATTTAAATAGGTTTAGTTCTTAACTTTGCAATGACATCTTAAGGGAAAAGTTTAAATAGTAAAAGTTAGTAGGTTTTTCATGGCATCAAGTTTGAATTTTGACTCAAAATTTGAATCAAGAGTAAAATCTCTTTTAGAGGCAGCAGAAATTCCTTACATCATTCCTTCTAGAGAAAGTATCAAATCAAAATATCTTCATGTTCCTTCAATTGGTTTAGATGTCGTAAGAGAAAGAAGTTTGTTCAATCATAATTTTCAAGAATCTCAGGATTCATTACATTCTGAAAAAAGTAAAATTTTAACCCCTTATGAATTTACTGAATTCCTAAAAGAGGCAAAAACAAATGCTCAAGAAGTTTACCAAGAAATTACAGAAATTAAAAATCCCTGGAGAGCAGAATGGTTAGATGCTAAATTTGAAATGAAAGGAGAAGATATGTATGTTAATTATCATGCATTTGATTCTAATGGAAATATTGTAGAAAAGACAGAAATATTAGATAAAGAAACATTAATGAAAAATAAAAGTCCTGGAATTTCAATTGATTCTTGGTTAGAAAACCCAACAGCTCAGGGCCTACCTAAAAAATCTACAAAAGATGGTAGCTTATATTATTGGAATCCAAGAGATGGAAAAGTCGCGGGGTTCGATGTCGGTGGCGTCTGGGCTAATCTCGTTTGCAACTGGGATCCTTCTGTTCAGGGCGTCGATCTCGGGGTACGAGCTGCAAAGCAGCGAGAGTAAGGCTTAGCTCGCGTGCAAAGAAGTTGAATAAGACTGACGAAAAATTTTTAAAGAATTATAAGTTATTTTCTTTTGTCCTGGAGAGTTTTGTATTTCCCTGAGCAAGAAATATAAATAGGACTACACGTCAAAATATTAGCACATTATTAAGATTTATTTTAAGTCATAAAATTCAGTAGAAACAATTAGTAACAATTCTAGAAATGTGAAATTTGAATCTACGGTGGCAATTGATATTTTGGCTACTAGTTTGTCGCGAGGTTCAATGTCAATAGCAACAGGGCTAATCTCAATTGCAACAGGAATCCTTCTAATCAGAACGACAATCTCGGAATAGCCCTTCTTCAGGATGGTTTGCCTTTCCTAAAATGAAAACTTACAAAAATTTGTATCAAGAAATTTATTCAAAGAAAAATTTAGTTCTTGCCTGGAGAAAGGCAAGAAAAAGAAAAACTCAAAGACAAGATGTTTTGGAGTTTGAGAAAAATGTAACTTCAAATTTAAACCAATTGCAACAAGAACTAATTGAACAAATTTATTTCCCAAAACCCTTAGAAACTTTTGTAGTAAGAGATCCAAAAACAAGAAAGATTTCAAAAGCAGACTTTAGAGACAGAATTATTCACCATGCATTATGCAACGTAATAGAACCAATTTTTGATAAAACTTTTATTTATGATAATTGTGCAAATAGAAAAGGAAAGGGTTCTTTATTCGCATTAAACCAATTTGATAAATACAAAAGAAAAGTCACAAGCAATTTAACTTCAGAAGCATATTGTCTCAAAGCAGACATAAAACATTATTTTAGAGAAATTGATAGAACAACCCTTTTAGAGATGATAAAGAGAAAAATTGGGTGCAACCAAACTATCTGGTTAATAAAAATTATTCTAGAAGGAAATTCGGAGAGAGATAATTTAATTAAAGGGTTGCCTTTAGGCAACCTAACTTCTCAGTTTTTTGCAAAGGTTTACCTAGACAAATTAGACCAATTTGTCAAACATAATCTAAAAGCAAAATATTATATTCGCTATGTAGATGACTTTGTTTTGTTGCACTCTTCTAAAGAACAGATAACAAAATGGAAAAAAGAAATTGGATTCTTTCTAAAAAAAGAACTAAAGCTAGAACTTCATCCTGACAAATCAAAGATAATCAATCTTTCTCATGGCGTGGATTTTGTTGGTTTTAGAAATTTTTACCATTATAGGTTGTTGAGAAAAAGAAACATAAGGAATATTCAAGGGAAGATCAAAAATTTCAAAAAAGGTAAGATTGAAGGAGAAAAGTTTAAAGAGATTTGGCAAGGTTGGTCAGCCTATTCAGATTGGAGTGATAATCACAATTTAAAGAAAGAATTAGTAAATCAAATAAAAACATTTAAATATAACAATATATTATAAAAGATAATAAAATGGCTCAAAATATTATTCATTTTGGAGAAAAAGAAGAAAGAATCTTGGGATTAGTTAAAGCTCAACAAAACTTTAAAAATAAAAATCAAGCTTTAGAGTTTGTCCTTAATGTTTATTCAGATAGTTTTTTAGAACCTGAACTGAGACCTAGTTTTGTAAATGAAATGAGAAAGATAGAAAGACAAAAGGGAATTCCTTTTGAAAACATCAACGAATTAAGAAGATTAACTAGTGAATAAAATGTATAATTATGAAATTACACATCATCTTCAAAAAATTATGCAGAAATTATCAAAAAAGGATAAAATAATTTACGAAAGGTTAATAAGAAAAATTGAGGAGATTATAAACGCTTTTAGTGTAGAACATTATAAAAATTTAAAATCTCCTTTACAACATTTAAAGAGAGTTCACGTTGGAGAAAAAGTATTAATTTTTAGATTCAATAAAGAAGATAATTTAATAACTTTTGAAAACTTTGAACATCACGATAACATCTATCAAAGAAAATAATTACTTTTTTCCCAAACTTTTCAAGGTCCCACTAACTCTCAAAACCTCAATTTTCTCAGGCCAGACAGCAAAAGAAGCCCGAACTTTATCCAGACTCTTACGATTAACACAAAGAACATCAGAACTAATCCAATTAGGAGAGGCTTCGCTCACTCCCAAAACCCCAATAAAATCTTTAATTGAGAAATTAACATTCTTCTTAAGATCCTTCCCTCTAAGTTTAAGATATCTTTTCTTTTCTCGCATTGTTGGCTTAAGAGGTTTCATACTAAATAAATAATTATTCAATATTCTTAAAACTTCCCCACAAACCTATTTAAACTTCCTAAACTTTTCCTCCGCATGGAAGTATGCACAGTTGGAGGATTTGAAGAAGTAGGAAAGAACATGACCGCGGTAAAAATAGATGAAGATGTTTTCTTATTTGATGCCGGACTTTACCTTCCAGGAGTTATTGAATTACAGGACAAATTAGACGTAAAATCTTATTCGGAAGCTAATCTAAGAAGAGCAGGAGGGATTCCTGCAGATAAGGTTTTGGATAAATTAGGCTGGACACCAAAAGTAAAAGCAATTTTCATAAGTCACGCGCATCTAGATCATGTCGGAGGAGTACCATATATTGCACATAGATACCCAAACGCAATAATCTACGGAACACCCTACACGATAGAAGTTTTAAAATCAATTATACAAGACGAAAAACTATCGATTTCAAATCAACTAAAAAAAGTAGAGTTCAAAAAGCAATACACTATCCCCGGGGCAGACCCTTCAAATAAAGTAGAATTCACATTCACCACACACTCGGTAATAGATTCAGCATTTGTAACTCTTCACACAAAAGATGGAGGATTTTTTTATGCGCTAGATTATAAATTCGATGACAATCCTACAACAGGATTGCTAACAGATTACGAATCTCTAAAAAGAATTGGAACCGAAAATATTCGGTTAGCTGTAATAAATACTCTTTATGCTTCGAAAGAAGAATCTAACGGAACAGAGACGGACGCAGATAATCTATTAAGAGAGGCTTTTGCAAAAGTTCCAGAAAGACAGGGTGCATTTTTCATAACAACTTTCTCTTCGCATATTGAAAGATTAAACACTATCGTAAAACACGCACAAGAAACAGGAAGAGAAATAGTTTTCCTAGGGAGAAGTTTGAATAAATATGTTTATGCCGCGAATAACATTGGAAGATGCCCATTTATGGGGCAGATAAAATTATTAAAATATCGAAGACAGATAGATTCTTTTTTTAGAAAATTGGATAAAGACCGGGGGAAATATTTGGTAGTTTGTACCGGCCATCAGGGAGAAAAGGATTCCATTCTAGATAGGATTTCAAAAAAATCCACTTTCTTCAAATTCAATTCTGGAGATAACTTAATATTTTCTTCAAGTGTAATTCCCACAGAAGTGAATATAGAATCAAGAGCAAGGTTAGATAAAAAATTAGAAAGACAGGGAGTAAAATTACAAAAGAATGTCCACGTTCACGGACACGGGAGCAAACAGAGTAAGAAAAAATTATTAGAATTAATTAAACCCCAAAATATTATTCCTGCTCACGGTTCTCCGGAGCAAGAACAAGGACTGATTGATGTAGCAAAAGAACACGGATATGTTTACGGTAAAACATCCCACCTTGCTAAAAACGGACAAGTTTTTAATTTTAAGTAAAGACTTTTAAATTGCTTTGTCTTTAATAAAAGATGGAGAAAAAAGAGGAAAATTTTCTAGTTGAAAATCAAGATTTAATCGGAGCGATAAATTCTGCTCTTTCTCGTGGCCAGGATCTTAAAGACGCTATGATGTCTTTGTATAATGCAGGTTATGAAAAACAGAAGATAGAAGAAGCTGCTAAAGCACATATTGAACTAAGTCGTAATCCTACCAGAATGCAAGCCCAACAAAAAAAGGTTGATAGAAAAACTCTAAAGAAAGAAGGAAAGAAGGGAGCGCCAATCCCATTGAAGAAAGGAAAAAAGTTAAAAGAAAAAGAAAAACCAACGGAGATGAAAGGTAAAAAGCCAGGAATTTTGGATAAAGCATTGGGTAAAAAGACAGTTCTTGCCGCAGGAGGAGTTGTGAAAAAAGAACAAAAGAAAAAAGTTTCAAGTTACGGAATAAAAGAACATAAAATAAAATCTTCAAAAGCACATAACACTTCAAATCTTATAACTTTTTTATTAATATTTCTTTTGATTCTTTTAGTAGTTGTTCTAGGGGCAGTATTCTTATTCAAAGCAGAATTAGTTGAGTTTTTCAATAGATTATTCGGTTAAAATGAGTTTTATTTACGAACCCTCAGATGATTCTTATTTGTTATCTAAAGTTTTAGAAAAAGAAATACCCGCACTCCTAGAAAAAAATCCTACTCTAAATTTCTTGGAAATGGGGTGTGGTTCCGGAATTCAACTAAAAAAAGCAAAAGAGCTTGGGGTTAAAAATATTCTAGGAGTAGATCTTAATGAAGATGCAATTAATCATTGTAAAGATCTTAAATTTAATACATTCAAATCTAATCTTTTTGAAAGAATAAAAGAACAATTTGACTTAATAATTTTTAATCCTCCTTATCTTCCAATCCAGGAAGGAGAAGATAACGAATCCCAAATAGCAACGACAGGGGGAAAAAAGGGGTCAGAAATAATTAATAAATTTTTAATTCAGGCAAAAGATCACTTAAATAAAAACGGGATTATTCTTCTATTAACCTCTTCGCTAACGAAAGAAATTAACTGGTTAAATTTTAAAAAAGAGTTAGTTGCAGAAAAAAAGCTATTTATGGAGGAATTATTTGTCTGGAAGCTAAAGGCATAAGAATTTTAAACTAAAAGATTCTAATATTAAAATGGGTAAAAAGAAGGAGATGACTTGGATTTGTGTTTTAGGAGCAGTATTTGTTTTTTTAATTATTTTAGGGATCCTTTATCCCGCACTAGGGAGTCTAGAAAATTCAAAACCTTCAAAAAATGTCACAATAAATAAATCAAAATCCAGTTTTGATTTTAACAACATGTTTGATTTTTCTTCTTATGCTAATTTAAGCCTGGGAGAGGTTTGTGGGGATTTAGAAGATTGTCTTTCTGTTTGTTCAGAAGATATGGATAAATGTGAGGAATATTGTGATGGTAACCATGAGAATGAATTATGTTCAAAAATAGAAGCCTTCACCTCTTCAGACATCGTTACAGATTATATAGAAGATAATAATATAACCTCCCCAGAAGATTTAGATTTAGAAAATTTGCCTCCAATCCCAGATAATCTCCCAGAAGATTTACCAATAGAAATTCCTCCTATTTCTGAAGATTATCCAGAGGAATTAATCCCCCCAGAACCTTTACCTTAAATCTTTTATCTTCTAATATTTTTCCAACTCTTTCCATTCTTCATAAATTTTTCAAGAACAGGATATTTTTCTTCAAGAGATTTAGACTTGGATTGATAAAAAATTCCTAGGGGGATTTTAGTTCCTTTTTCAATTGTTTGATAATTAAATTCTTCAGCTTTTTTCATCGCAGCATTAAAATCATTTGATTTGTGGCCTTTCTTATGAAGCTGGTAAGTATGTTTCTGATAATTTTCGTCCTTATGAAAGATTAAACAGGGTTGTATAATTTCTATAAACTTGAACCCTTTGTGGTGACTAGCTTTTTTAAGAACCCATTCTATTTGTTTTGCATCGGCATAAACTCTAGCAACGAATCCAGCACCCATAGATAACATTAGTTTAATTGGATTCAAAGCATTGTGAACAACTCCTCCCGGAGTGGTTTTATCCACAAACCCTTTTTCTGTTAACGAAGTCGGTTGTCCTACTGTTAGGGCAAAAACCTGGTTATTGTGCACCATGTAAGTTATGTCTGAATTATATCTTGCAGCATGAACAACATGGCTTATTCCCTCGGAGAAAGCATCCCCATCCCCCGAGAATCCATAAACCCTTAAGTTAGGGTTTCCAACTTTCAATCCCAAACACGTCGGTAAAGTTCTACCATGAAGAGTATTTAACCCATTCAAATTAACATAATCAAATATTTTCCCATGACATCCAATCCCAGAAACAATCGCAAAGTCTTTATGTTTCGCACCTTTCTTTATTTCCCCTTCAACATATTTCTTAAACCCTGCAAGTATTTGGAAGTTCCAGCATCCAGGACACCATGTGTTTTTTGTCTTTGTTGAAATATTTGGAGTTTTCATTTCTTTAAATGTTCCTTACAATTTATTTTTATCATTTTTGAGATCCCTTTTTTGTTAAGGTCAATTTCAGTTATGGCTGTATTTTCTAAAACAGGAAGATTAAAAGATTTTTTAAGAGAAAATTTTTGAATGATTCCCTGTAACAATATTTGCGATCCCCCATGCCCTACAATCAAGACAGTTTTAGAAGAAGAGACTCTTTTTAATTTTTTATAAAACTTATTCATTCTTTCCCAAACTTCTTCAAATGTCTCTCCTCCTTTTGGTCTATTGGTATATAAATTTCCTGGAAGAACTTCCCAGTCAGAAAGTTTAACTTTTTTCCCCTCGAAATCTCCCAAATTCCTTTCCCTAAGTAAGCGATCTTTAATTAGCTTAGTTTTTGGATGCTTTTTTAAGATTTCGAGAGCAGTGTTATAACATCTACTCAAATCGCTAGTGTATACTCGGTCTATTTTCACGTCACTCAATTTTTTCCCAAGAAGTTTTGCTTGTTCTTTTCCTTTTGCCGAAAGGTGTCCAGGCAACCAACCTTGGAGAACTCCCTTCTTATTTTCTTTTGTTTCCCCATGACGTGTTAATAAGACTCTCATCTCATCCTCCTCCCAATTTTATTCCTCAATTCATCGCAAAAGAATTCCCTTCCATCATACTTCAAAATCTTATTTTTATCTTTAATCTTAACCCCTGTTTTTTTCCTAATTAGTTCCCCCAACAATCCTCGAGAATTACTCTCAACCAAAATAAGATTTTTCTTTTTTATTATTCTCTCAATCTCTTTCGGAAACGGTTCTAAATATAAAATCTGAATCGCACAAGTGTCTAAGTCGTAAGTTGCATCTAGAACGGCCCCTTTAGTTGAACCCCAAAACAAAACACAATTTTTAGCATTTTTTTTACCGTAAAGTTTATACTGTGGAAATTTTTTAGCCTCTCTCGAAATATCATCTCCTGCATCAAGACGTTTTTCAATATTTTTATTTATCAAATCAACATTCTCTGTAGCAGAACCTTCTGAATCAACTTCATAACTATTGTATCTTTTCATAGAATGATTTCTTTTAACTTTCACAAGTTTAGGTTTTCTATTCAAAGAATAAAAACTTTCACCTAGATGTTTATCAGATAAAACAATTGAAGGCATACTGAATTTTTGAGAGAAATAAAAAGCCTGGTTTGTCAATTCTTCGGCTTCACAAGGATCTCCTGGAGCCAAAACCACCCTATTGAATTCCCCATGACCCCCATACAAGGCAATATCTAAATCTCCCTGAGAACTATACGTAGCAACTCCGGTTCCAGGTCCAGGTCTCTGAGCCAAATAGAAGACCAAGGGAATATTTGCAATGCCAGTCATACTAAGAGTTTCAGTCATTAAATCAAATCCTCCTCCAGCAGTCCCAACCATTACTTTCGCACCAGTCATTGCAGAACCACAACCAGCGTTAGCAACCGCGATTTCATTTTCTAATTCCAAGACTAAAATATTATCCTCTTTCTGCCTCTGAGCTAATTCCCCTAAAACCGGCGTAGCAGGAGTCATAGGATAAGCATAATAAATATCTAAGCCAGACTTGACAGCACCTAATGAAATAGCTTCGCTTCCAGAATAAAATTTATTTTTCCCCCTAGTTTTTTTCAATTCAATCTTTCCTTCTTCCAACGCATACCCTTTTTTAGCTTCGATAATATTTTCTTTATATTTCTTTTCGAGTTCTTTTAACTGTTCATCTAATTTTTTAAATTCAAAACCAAGTATCTTGAAAATTCTCCCTGCAAAAAACATATTTGATTCTGTACCCTTCAAAAGAATTCCTTCCTTCCTAAGTTTAGAAGAATGTATTTTTTCGGTTTCCTTGTCGAGAGCAACAATAAGATCTGCTTTCTGTTCATTAGATGAAACCGGATGATTTGAAAAACAAAGTTGATCAAAATTATGACCCCCTCTAATTAAACTCTGGTAATCTCTAGAATAAAAGACATAAAACCCTCTCTTAACAAGAGCATCAGCAACTAAGTGCAATAAGATATTAGCTCCCTGACCTGCTTTACCTCCAATAAGAATTGATTTTTTCATCTTCACCTCAAAACATATAACAAATGCCCCATTATAAAGTTTTTCAACTACAGGGCTCTGTTGAAAAAGTCTTCAGGGCAAAATTAATCTACCCTGAAAACTATTCTAATCTGAGGTGATCAGAATGAAAAAACAAAGTAGTCTAACTACAAAAATTAAACGGTTGATAA
>Ga0233437_1001359_pt1 | contig 45248 bp, 32 predicted proteins | sample SI_122_August201_FD_182714 | JGI IMG/M metagenome (GOLD analysis project Ga0233437, IMG submission 182714) | Seawater microbial communities from Saanich Inlet, British Columbia, Canada - SI_122_August2016_200_MG | ecosystem: Environmental > Aquatic > Marine > Inlet | place: Canada: British... | reverse complement strand
CCTCTTCCCCCATCGCCGAACTCCCGAACCGCCCCTCCATCTCGTAGCGCAGCACCACCGGCAAATACGCCCCCGGCTCCACGTGCCGAAACTCCTGCTCAAAGGAGATCCCGATCCCTTGTTCTGTTTGAAAAATCGGAGATTGCACCGGTGGGACCACCTTCAAATTCACCTCGACCAGGGCAAAATCCTCTTCCCGCACCAGCAGATGCCCGGCGAATCCGTAAGCCAGCCCCTCCCGCGGCATTACTGCGATCGACAGATGCCCCTCGCCGTCCCGCTCCACCTCCTCCACCAGCTGGAACAGATAGTTCCGCAACGCCTTGGGATGGGTCACCCCCATGACCCGATTGCCCAGAATCTCCACCTCATCAGCATACAGATTGGCGGCGTAGTCACTGGCTGAAAAATCGCGCAGCCCCTCCGGCACGTTGCTCGTATATCGCTTTGCCTGCACCATCTCGCGCGTCCCCTGTCGCCAGTCGCTGTACACTCTGGCTACCGTCTCCCGAATCCCGACGATATCGTTATCGCTGAACAACGTCTGCCGCGTATACACTTCCGCCGTATGGCTCTCCAGATGCAACCACCAGTCCCGCTTGCGGCGGATCACCTCGCGCATAGCCCGCACCGCCGGATCCTGGTAGTCGACCACCACCCCTTCCATCTCGTATACCACCGGCGTCAGCCGCACTTCCACCGAGCGCTTACCCGCCACGAAGATCGTCCGCTTCTGCGGATCGAACCCGACGTGGCGCACTTCGATCGTCATCGGCAGTTCTTCCACAGGCAAAACAAAACGGCCTTCTTCCCCGGCGACCACCCCGCGCTCCGTCCCCTCGATCTCAATCGTCGCCCCCGGCAGCGGCTTACCCGTATCGTCGTCCCGCACCTGTCCGCGAATCGACGTCTGCGCCCAGACGCCACAGGGATATATCCCCAGCAGCCAGACGAGTATCCATATTCTTCCCATGCATTACCTCACTTCTCCTGCTGGATACGAAAACAAAGCCCTGTCCGAAAGTCCAGACGCAACTCATTCGGACGAGTTCCCGGACGGTGTACCTCAAAGAAAGAGCCGCGACAAAATGGACCTCGCCGCGGCCTTCCATTTGCTGCCTTCTGACCCGATTTCCTTACGGCAAGAACGCCTTCGCATTCTCCAGCTTCGCCGGCAGATAGGTGTCTATCACGTGGTTGAGATCGTGCACCGCAAACGCCTGCTGTTCGGCGCGGTACCCCGCCTTCTTCAGCTTGAGCAACGCCTCCTGCCATTTCTTGTAGTGCTGCACGAACGGATCGTTCTTGAGCGCGTCGTCGATCCGCTTGATATCCACGTCCGTCATTTTGTGCGTGGGCAGCCCGTACTGCTCGATGTCGTCAGGAGTCACCCCCAGAAAGTGCGCCTTGGGCACGCAAAAGAATTCGTTAATATGCGCTGCGTTTCCCGACCCCACCTTGAGCGTCCGGTAGATATTGCAAATTCCGTACGGATCGCAGTCGACAAAGGCGTAGACCGGAACATCCAGCTCGTCGGAGAGCCGTCGGATAAAACGGCGCGTCGCCCGCGTCGGCACGCCCCCCATCGACACCAGGATGCAGTTGGCCGTGCGCCAGTAGCTGTGCTTGACCAGCCGCTGGAACATACCCGCCGTCTCGATCGCCAGCACGAACTTGGCATCCGACTCGAAGCGCAAATGCTCCACCGAAATCGGGATCGAATACGCCCCGGACCCGAACCGGGTGCAATCGATGGCCAGCTCTTCGCCGCTGTCGCGGTCTTCGTCGAACACCGTCAACCGTCCCGCAACCTCTCCTCCCTTCTCCTCGGGCACGAAACCGAGCTGCTCGCGGTTGACCCGAAAGAGCGCCTCCACGTCGTCGAGCACCGTGTCCGACTCGGTCTGCTCGCCAAAGCGAATCTCGTCGCTCCAGCCCTTGGCCACGTAGTACGCCTCGCGCTTGGTGGCGATATCGTCGGTCTCGATCAAATTCTTGGAAAGGGCGATCATCTTGAGCGACTGGGCGAACGTCTTCACCGTCGACACCGCCAGCGTCCGCTCTTTGGTCTTGCGCCCCATCTCGAAGAAACCGGCCTTGGGATCGAACTTCACATTACTCAAATTGCGCAGCGGAAAGCGCATCGACGGCTTCTGCCGCTTGAGAATCTTGTCGCGAATCCCCTTTGCTTCCTTCTCGATCTGTTTCAGCAATCCGCTCATGACCGGCTCCTCTCCAGCATCGACTGCAGCGTTTCCTCCACCTGCTGTTTCTTCTTATCGCTGTCCCCTGTGATCTCCTGCAGCGCCTCGGCGATGTGGCCGATATACTGAGAGACGTAGGATTTCTTGCGCTCAGCCTCCGCCGCCCGCCGCTGTCGGTTGATCTGCTCTCCCACCCGCCGGCCGCACTCCTGCACCGCCAGGCGAATCTCCTTCATGATCTCCGGATAGTGGGCTACCGCCTCCTTACTTTCTGATGTGAACGGCACCCAGACCGAGGCCACGTGCACGATCACCACCAGCGGCCCGGTCGGCATCGAACCGTTGCTCTGACTGACCCGGTAGTTGCGCCAGTCGACGTCGATAGTGCTGCGGGTGATAGCGCAGGCCGACTGCTGATAGAGCAGCGGCACCCGATTGGCAAAGCGCATCAGAGAGATCGTCCCGTCCGGATCGACATCCCCACCATAGGCCAGAGCTACCTCCACCTGAAAAGGATTGCCGCGATACACGGCAGGAGGCCGCGTAGTCGAGGTGTAGAAAGCGGCATCGACACTCTGCCGCAGACTGGCCAGTAGCAATTCCTCGCCGATCGGCACGATGCAGTCGGTCGGCGGCTTCATCAGCTTGGTCTGATTGATCGCCTTGAACAGCCGGTCGCTCTCCTCGCGGGCGATGCTCTTGGGACGGGAATTCGCCCTCAGATCCGCCTTTTCGCAGATCTCCTTGGCCATCCGCACCGAGACCCGCGAAAACTCCTGCGTCAGAAATCCCTGCAGAGTGCGATGTGGGGTGGCGTGCAGCATCTTCATCAGCACCCCCAGCTCGATGCCATGCGGATGCGGCTTCACCTCCTTTGGCTCGGGAGGAAGCTCGTCGGCGCTGCACTCGTATTCCTCCCGACGTCCGTCCGGAGAACTGTAGATGAGGTGCAGATGCGGATTGGCCAGCGCCGTCTGCCGCAAATATTCATCCACCGACTGCCGACCGCGCAGATAGCGCGCCTCCATTTCGATCTCGACCTGCGTCCCCTGGGCATGCTCCCAATCCGGCACGTCCTCCTCACGCACAATCTCAGGTTTGTTCTTGGTAGTGTTGATCTGGATTTCGTACATGTGAGCGGGACGCCGCGAACTGGTCCGTGAAAGGATACGTGTCGGCTTGCCCGTGGTCAGCTGTCCGTACATGCTGGCCGCCGAAATGCCGATCCCCTGCTGCCCTCGCGACATCTTGAGCCGATGGAATTTGGAGCCGTAGAGCAGCTTGCCAAAGATGTTGGGGATCTGAGCTTTGACGATACCCGGCCCGTTGTCCCTGACCCGCATCAGATACCGGTCGCTGCCGACCGACTCGATCGCCACCTCGATCTCCGGCAGGATCCCCGCCTCCTCGCAGGCGTCCAGGCTGTTGTCTACCGCCTCCTTGATCCCGGTGAGCAGCGCCCGGCGCGGGTTGTCGAAGCCGAGCAAGTGCCGGTTGCGGCTGAAGAACTCCGAGATCGAGATGTCGCGCTGTCGACTGGCCATCGACTGGGCGGTCGCCCGGCCGCTGCTCCCGGATCGCTTTTTAGCGGTTCGACCATTGCCGGAATCCGGAGTCTTCCCCGGACCGGCCGTGGAGAGCAGGTCCATCTGGGCAGTCTTCTCACTCATCTAAACTTCCTCGAGAAAAGGTGCGGCAACAGTCTACTATCGACGGGCGCTGCGCATCGACCCGTGAGAGTGATACAGAGGAGAAAATAGTGCTGAAAAATCGAGTGGGGAGAGGTGAAAAAAGGTGTTTAAAAATAACCAAATTAGGGTATTACTGTCAACAGAACGGACAGTCCGGTTGCTGCTTCCCCAAAGGGCACACCTCCCCTAAAAAACCGAAGCCTGGGGTTCCGTTCGCCCTTCCCCTTCACAGATCCTAATTTTTCTGCAACCTTTGCCCTACTTTTGCGACAGTACCACTGAGGCTTTCTCGGAGGAAACCGCTTCGTGGCAAACGACGACACCGAAATCGTGCAGTCGGCACTAGATGGAAACGAGGATGCTTTTGCCGGGCTCTGGGAGAAATACCAGCTCGAAGCGCAGAAGTGGGCCTTCCGCTACGTGCGCAATCTCTTTGAGGCAGAAGAGGTGGCTCAGGAGGCATTCGTAGAAGCTTACAATCGACTCCGAGAACTGCGAGATCCCCATAAATTCGGCGGCTGGCTGCGTCGCATCGTGACTAACATCGCCATTTCACAGCTCAGACGGCGGCGGCAGACCGTGCCCTTCGAAGAGACGAGCGGTATCCTGATCGATGGCAGATGGACGAAACAGAACAATCGCTACGAGTTGCCATCTCTCGACGCATCGATAGAGCAACAGGCGCAAACAGAAAAACTCGATGCAGCCATCCGCACGCTGCCGCAAAAACAGCGGCGCGCCGTGGCGATGTTCTACTTCGAAGAAATCTCTCAGGGGGAGATCGCCACCCATATGAAAATATCGATAGCCGCGGTCAAAAGTATGCTATTCCGCGCCAGAGAACGACTCAAAAAGGAGTTGAACCGTGAGCCCTGACCAGACCAAAGAAACCTCGGGAGACCCCGACGATCGCATCGAGCAGCTCATCGCGACAGTCGATTCAATGCGCCAGGAGTTGGGAGCTTTTCGGGAAATCCTGGAGCACTCGCCAGCCCCCGGCAAAACGCCCACCGGCGCCATCGAGCGAGCCGCCGGCGAATTCCGCAAACTCCCGGAGGACTCTGAGGATGCTCTCCGCTGGGGATTCATCGGCGCCTGGGGAAAAGGGGGTGCACAGGGTGCCCGCCATGCGGCCTACAGCATCAACACCACCTCGATCGACGCCTTTCTGGACGACACGACCGACGAGGACATCTCCGCTTTCGCCGCCGTATTTCTCAAACCCCACACCATCCGGGTCTGCAAATATCTCTTCCGCTGCGGAGGAGGAGCGACGCGGGAAGAGATCGAAAACGGCTGCGACCTGAGCAAAGAAGAATTCACCGAAGCAGTAAAGCCACTTCTCGAATGGCACTTTGTCGAGTGGAAGGAAAAACGGTTGGAGTCGAATGGACAGGGCGTCAACTTCGCCCTCACGCTGATCGGGATGACAAAGGAGGGGATCAAGCACAAAACCAATAAATGGGATTGAATCTCCCCTCCAGTCCCTTTGCAGCGTTCTCCACCTTCATATCACCTTTGAAATTCCCAGGTGATCGCTCCGTAGATTCCGGGCTGGGCTTCGGTGGAGACGAAATCGACCAGGATGTTGTTGAATTCGGGGTGGGGGGCGTCGATCAAGTTCTGGCCGACCAGAGAGAGTTCGAGAAAATCGATCGGTCGCCAGGCGAAACGCAGATCCAGATCGACATAGCGACCGATTTCGCGGGTAGACAGATCGATTCCGCGAGAAGGTAAGCGATCGACGTAGCGAAACACTCCGTCCAACTGCAGGTCGCGCCGCAGGTTGAGCGAAGACCAGAAAAAGAGTTGGTGGGCAGGGCTGCCCCCTTCATCCGCTACGTCTAGAGGCCCTCTTTGGGTGTCGGTCCGAAGCTCTATTTGCAGGTGGGAATATCCGGCGCGCAACCGCCCCTTCTCCCGGGGCATCTGCCAGTCGATCGTCAGCTCCAGTCCGCAAATCTCTCCCTGTACAATATTGGTGGCGGGGAACAGCTCCACCAGGTGCGGCACCGGCTCCTCCACAAACGCAGGCAAGGTAACCCTGCCCGCCCGCAGTCCCGCGTAGTCGCTGTAGTGCCCTGCCAGATCCAGGAAAAGTCCTTCTCTCGGCTGGATGCGGTATCCAGCCTCAAATGAGAGGACTCGTTCCGCTTCCAATCCTCGATCCCCCGCCAGAATCACCAGCGTCGGCGGACTGTCGGTGAACAGGGAACCGGCCGGCAGAGTCCGGTTGAGAACGCGCACATCGTTCTCGCTGCGCGAGGGGGTGCGCACGGAGCGCGTGGCAGCCGCCCAGAAAACCTGCCGCGGATGCGGCGTCCACAGCAGACGCGCGCTCGGCTGATACTCGAATCCGGTGTAGTCGTTGTGCTCGAACTTGGATCCCACGAAGAGCTGCAGCCGCTCAGGCCACAGTCTAATTCTTTCCTGAAGGAAGGCGCTGTAGAGCGATACACCCGCCCTCTCCGGCTCGAGAGAAAAGGCCGGCGAGTTCCTGAACCGGTCCCGGGTAAAGCGATAGCCCATTCCCCAGATCATCTCCTGCCGACTACCCGAGCTGAACCGATGCTGAAAATCGAGATCCCAGGTATCGCGAGTTTCGTTGATCAGCGTATCCGCCCACTCGGTGTGGTCGTAGTAGACCTGCATACGCAAATCCGAAGTGGCCGATAGATCCTGCCGCCAGCGCCCCAGGAGATTGCCCCCCGCCAACCGGCTGTCTCCCTCGATGGTCTTCGCGTAGGGCGGAATCAACGTCGGCAGCCGGTACTGCTGCCCCCGATCTCCCCGATAGAAATCCCCCTGCCAGGTCAGGTCGCCATCCTCTCCCAACTGCCGATCCACCCGAAAACCGACGCGCCCCATCGCCCAGTCATCCGCCGCAGGATCTCCATCCGCATCGACAAAAGAGTCGTGGGCAAACCCCTTAGCGTAGACCCTGAAGTCGGTGTCACCGTCCAGCATCCCCCCATAGCGCAACCTCACGAAACCCCTCTCTTCGGTGCCCCCTCCAATCTTCACAAGTCCACCCCGGCTCTCACTCGCTTTCCGGGTGACAATGTCGATAATGCCGTTGACCGCATTGGCCCCCCAGAGGGTACCACCGGGACCGCGAATCACCTCGATGCGCTCGACCTCCTCGAGCAATACATCCTGCACTTCCCAGACGACGCCCGAGAAGAAGGAGGTATAAACCGCCCTCCCGTCGATGAGGACCAGGAGATGTTGGGCGAAACGGCCGTTGAAGCCACGCGCCGAAATCGCCCATTTGTTGGCGTCGAGACGGGCCACCTCCATACCCGGCACCAGGCGCAGCGCCTCGGGAATGGAGGTAACTCCGGAGCGGATCAGATCCTCGCGGGTGAGGACGTAAACCGCGGCCGGGGTGTCGAAGAGCCGCTCCTCCGTCCGCGAAGTGAGACCCACCTCGATATCCATGAGGTCTTCGATACTGAGCGCCGTCAGGTCGATCTCATCGGCCCCGGATCGGATCGCCAACACCAGACAGGCTATGAGCAGCAGTATTCGAAACATGGGTTATAAGATAGGGAGAAATCAGGAGCGTTGCCTGTTTTTGAATCCGAGGTCGCTAAAGGATGCCGAAGGATGCCGAAGGCCGCCAATCCCGGAGTAATTGAGCGCCATGCTACACCTGCCGATTCCCCTGCTATGGCCTGTAGAGAGCCGTTCCATTGGGAATGCAGCATTCAATAGGGGACTTATCTTAATTGTATCTTGTATTTACCTCAGTTGATTTCATTTGGAGCCGCCAACGAAAAGTCTCGCGATCACGACTGTTTTCTTTTTTGGACTGACTCTTTCAGCAATAAGTGCATCCAAAGCGTAGTTATTAAGAAATACGTGAGTGCCCATTCAAGCATTGTTTACTGTAGGAGGGTTGCCCATGGCGGCAATGGCAGCCGCAGCCAAGGACGGACCGACCTACTACACGCCCGAGCGCCTCGCCGTAGCCCGTGAGAACCTGGCGCGGTACGAGTGGGCCCAGGCCACCTTCGAGCGCCTGAAGGCGGGAGACGGATTCCGCTACTACATCGGCCCCGAGTACGGACCGGCGGAGACCTACGCCGAGCAGAGCGACGAATTCATGTGGCTCCTGCAGCCCACCACGAAGATCGCCCGCTTCATCGAGCAAGAGGCCCGGGCTATCTGCCCCGTCCACGGCACCCGGGGGCGGGACCTCGACCCCTGGTGCCCCTACAACATCGATCCCATTGAGCACCCGTACAAGATCCAGTGCATGCTCGGCGGCGAGTGGTACCCGAGCAACGACTATGCCAGCGGCGACCTCACCTCGGGGGAGTACCCCGACGACGGCAACGGCTGCCGGATCGACGGGTGCACGTACTTCTTCCTGCGTGAGTACGTCCACATGGCCTATGGCTCGGCCGTCATCCCGGCGCTGCGGTCTCTGTCCCAGGCGTACGCCCTCACCGGCGATGCCCGGTACGGCCGCAAGGGCACCATCCTGCTGGCCCGACTCGCCAGCGAGTACCCTAACCACGACGATCGCCAAGATCGCCGGTTCTACGCCCTGTACAACGGCCGCGATCCCCGCCGTCAGTGGATTACGGGCGGCATGATCACCGATCACATCTGGGAGACCTTCTGTCTGGAGGGGGCGGTGTACGCGTACGACGGCCTGTACCCGTACATGGGCCAGGACCCGGACATGCTCGCCTTCCTCAGGGACCAGGGAATGCCCGTCGAGAGCGCCGATGACTTGCGGCGCTACATCGAGCACTACCTTGTCCGAGCCGGCATGATCGGGCTGCTCAACGGTGCCATCAAGGGAAATGAGGGGCATCATCAGGCCGCGGCCCTGGCCTGCGCCCTGGTCCTCGACGACTACACGGGGCCGTCGCCCAACTCCGTCGACCTGGTGGATTACGCCTTCCACGGTGTCGGTCACGCCGCCCACCTGCTGGTCAATGGCCTCACCCGCGATGGTGGCGGCCACGAGAGCCCCAGCTACAGCCGCATCGAGCTGGACCTGATCCGGGTAGATCGGGCCATGTCCGCCATCCGCCAGCAGCAGCCGGACCTCTTCCCCCTCGACCGGTACCCCGACCTGTTCGGCGAACCCAAGGCCAGACTGATCTTCGACTGGTTCCTGGATATGACCCTGCTCGACGCCTACCTGCCCTCCATTGGTGATACGGGCGGGATCACCGACGGGCCTGGTGGTACACCCGGGATCACCGAGTTGCGGCGCGCGACCTCCCAGTGCTACTCCCTTCTCACCTCCGAGAACCTCTATGCCTTCCAGCGCTACGGCGATCCCCGTATGGCCCGGGCCGCCACGCGTCTCGACGGTACCCTCTACGAGGGAGAGCTCTTCGAACCTTACCCGGCCGACCAGATCGCCGCAGCCCTGCAGCGACCCGAGTCGCACCTCGACCGCGGCTCCCGCCTGCTCGACGGGTACGGCGTGGCCATCCTGTCCTCCGGAGACCAGGAGCATCGCCGGGCCGCCATGCTAAACTACAGCTCTCTCACGGGGCACCGGCAGCGCGACCACCTGTCCCTCGGACTGTTTGCTCGCGGTGTGGATTGGCTGCCCGATCTGGGCTATCCCCACTCGTGGGATCACCGCTGGCAGTGGGACGCCAACTCCCTGGCCCACAACACCGTCACCGTGGACGAGACCCAACCGCGCCACGACTTCGGCGGAGCCGGGCGCCTGTTTGCCCGCGCCGACGGGATTCACGTCATCTGCGCCGGCCATGATCCCTACCCGCCCGAGCGCGTCGAGCCGGCGCGGAACGGCGCCCGACCAACGCGCCTGTACGAGCGCCTCTTCGTCCTCGTCGACGTCGACGAAGAGAGCTTCTACCTGGTGGACGTGTTCACCGTGGACGGCGGCGAGCAGCACGATCAGAGCTGGCACGGTCCCCTGGTGCCGGTCCAGCCCCCGGAACTCGACTGGATCATCCAGGACGCGGGCACCCTGGCCGGACCCGACGTGGAACCTTTCGGCTCCTGGACCGATCGCTGGGGTCGCGACCGGAAGGACTTCCCCTCGTACCTGACCGGCATCCGCCGCGCCACCCTCGCCCGGCCGACCACCTGGACCTGGCCCACAGACCTGCCCGAAGGCGACGGCCTGCGCCTGCACCTGGTGCCCGTGGGTGGCCCTCTCGAAGCCATCGGTGGGCGGGGTCGCTCCCCGGCGCGGCCCGAAGACTGGGGCCTCGACTACATCCTGGCCCGTCGCCAGGTCACCGACGGCTCCCCCTCCGTGTTCGTCAGCGTTGTCGACGCGTACCAGGGAGACCCCGTGGTGCGGGAAGTGCGCCTACTCGAGGAGTCACCCGTCATCCTGGAGGTCGAGCGCGCCGGGGCAACCGACCGCCTCCATCTCCACCTGCCCCTGTCCCCGAGCACTACTCCAGCACACCGACCCGTCGGCGTGCGGGTGCGCACCCAGGCGGATGGCGAGACGACGCGGGACGTGCGCATCGGTCAGTGGGCTCCCGACGAGGGCGGCTATGTGACGGCGCGGATCGCCGCCGTCGACTGCCAGGCCAACCGCGTGGCCGTGCCGATGAGCCAGCCGCTGGCGCGGACCGTACAGGTGGGCAGGACCCTCCGGATCTACAACGAGAGCAGAACCGCCCTGTACCGCGTGATCGACACGGATCAGGAGGGCGACCTCATCTGGATGAGCCTGAACGACTCCGCCCTGCTGGCGCGGGGACAGGTCGTCGCCGTCGAGGATAGTCGCCTCCAGCTGGACAGCTACCTGACTTTTGCCCGGCGACGGCCGGTCACAGACGGCGAGCTGATTCCCGGCCCCGACTACTACGCCGGCGCCTGGCTCACCCAGGAGACCGGGCAGTTCCAGGTGGTCGGAGCCGTGCAGGATGGCGAGAACGAGAACGAGCGCAACACCATCTATCTGCAAGAGCCTGTCGATGCCCGAAAGCTGCGGGCGCTCGAGCACCAGAGCGTGTCCATCTGGCAGTACGGCGTCGGCGACCAGCTCGAGCTGGCCCTGATCGAGGCGTGAGCCCATGACCGACCCCAGCGACCTGAGTGTCACCGAGGCTGAGCTCCACGGCGCACGGCACCTGCGGCACAAGCTGCTGCAGGACCCGTACCGCCCGGCGTACCACTTCACTCGTACCATCCTCCAAAAAGCAGTCCGATGATCGCCCGGTGCGTCTCGGGGATCTCTACATCCGATCGCTTCAAGGCTCTTACGACCTGCTCCCGGGTCCACTTCTCATCCCGCACGTACTCCCACATCGTCTGATCTCTGGGTCCAGGCTCTTCCCGGTCCTTCAAACTGTAGAGACTCGCCATCAGCGACTGCTGCTCCCCACCCTTCTCTGGCTCCACCGTATCCTCCCGGACAGCTTTCCCATCCCCCTGCAGCAGACGCAGCGCCGTCTTCCGGATCGTCTGCCGCTGTTGATCCTTCTCGGCAATCTGCTCGACGATCTCCGCACAGACCGGCCGCACCACCTCGCCGTCCACCTTTTCCAACTCGCCCACGATCTCCTCGTAATCTTCGCAGCGATCCAGACGGATCAGCACCCCTACCAGCAGCCTCAGTAAACCCTCACTGTTCGGATTGTCAGCCCACTGATTCTCAAATATTTGCAGCCGGGCCCGCAGCCGCTGCGGATCGAACGACTGACGCAGCGGATTTTCGGGAATAAAGCCGCGCAACCTTTCGATCAGCTCTCTTCGATCTTCCGGCCCGCGCACCTCTTCTCCTCCGGTCACTCTGTAATACTGTTCCAGGATCTCCTCACTATAGCGCGGATGCTTGTCCATCTTCACCAGAATCCGCCCCATGAAGTACCGCTCCCAATCCGGATTCCGGCGATCCACCTTCAGATACAGATCGTAGAAGATGTCGGCCAGTCCCTTGAGCAACGGCCCGTCGTCCTGGGCGTAGTGCAGCATCCCCTCAATCTCGAAACCCAGCTGAAACCTGTCCGCCTCGCTGGAGACGGCGATGGTCATCACCCTGAGCAGCAGATGCCGGGCGCGCCGAAAGGGAACTGCCTCCCCTTCCTGCATCGCCAGGTAGTATCCGTGCACTTCCCGCATATCTTTAGGATCGAGCAGATAATTGAAATCCTGGACTATGCTCCCCGACACCCCCTCGGGGGGAGACCCGGAGAGCCGCTGCAGCCTCTTCTTGAATTCCACCGTCGGATAATACCCGCCCCCGTAGTACCGCCCCTCCGTCCACCCCAGACTCACGTATCCCCTGATCCCCGGCTCACCCACATCGGTCAGCATGTCGAGCAGTTTGTCGCTCTTGATCTGCGCGCTCACCCCGAACCGTGCCACGTCGTTCAAATCGTGCAGGATATCGTCGACCGTCTCCGGCTCCACAGGCAGTCCGCGCCGCTCCGCCTGCTTGAAGGCGGCCGGATGGACGATGTCTCGGTCGATATTGTAGTAGGTGGGATACTGGAACGCCTCGGTGATCTCGTAGAGCTTGTTGCTCGCCCACTTGCGCTCGAGTTCTTCGTCGAAGATCCCGTCTGCTATCTCGTACGGATCCTGCCCGATGATCTCCCGATTCATCCCGTAGAACGAATCCGAGTACCGCCCAAAAAACAGCTCGAACTCGTTTTCCTCGTCCCCCTCGTTCAGATTGAGGTGCTTATTGAGCTGCTCCACCGTTCTGCGGAGAAAGGCGTGCCCCAGGGTGAAGCGCTCCAACAACCGCTGCTGGCTACGCCGGATCAACTCCAGGATGAGCAGATAATCCAACAACGACCAGGCTTCCTGTATAATCACTTCGCTGATCGCCCAGTAATCGTACCCCTTGTCGTACGCCTCGCGGATCACCAGCTCAGGCATGTAGATCGTCTTGCGCGTGCGCCCGGCGTGGAACGCCTGGTGCTCGCGGGCGTGGTGGAAGACGAGCAGTTCGTCCCCCTTCACCATGGTGATACTGATCCCCCATCCCAGCAGTGCCTCCACCAGATACTCCGGTAATTGACGCACCGCTCCGTAGAAAAACTTGACCAGTTCGTGCCCGGCGTGGAAGCGGGGCAGCTTTTCATCCTCCATCAGCCGCCCATCCCGCAGCCGGTTCTGCTGACCGAAGATGACCGTCTTCTGGTGGCGACGCAGAGCCCCGTTCACCTCGGCGTGGGAGATATCCCCCTCGCGCAGACCGCTGTTCGGGCGATCGTCGCCGACAAAAGGAGACTCCTGTTCCTCTTCCAGTTCCGGGTAAAATTCGGGATCAGTGGGCATGAGCAGAGTGGGAATCTTTGAAAGATAAAGAAAAAGCGACGAGGGATAACTCTGGCAGAAATTTTAGACGCAAATCACAGAGAAACGTAACAGCGAAAAAGTACAGCTCAGTCGACCGGTCCATCGACGTGCGGCTTCAGCGCCGCGTAGATGGCGAAGTTCAGAGGCGTGGGTACCCCCAGTTCCCGTCCCAAACGCACCGCCGTCCCGTTGAGAAATTCCAGCTCCAGCCGCCGTCCCGCCTCCAGATCCTGCAGCTGCGAGCTGCGCCCCTCCGGATCCATATTGGCTTTCAGAAAATCGAACAGCCGTTCGGCTGTACCCTCCGCGAGCCCCGCATTGCTGGCCCGGGCCAGGTTCTCCACCTCCCCCATCACCCCGCGCATCAGTTCGCTCGCCTCGGGAGAGGCGAAGACCGCTCCGAAAGGCAGGCGCGCCACGGCCAGAACCCCTCCGGTGGCGCATATCACCGTAAACTTCTCCCACAGCCGCGAGCGAATGTCACTCAGCAATTCGACCCCTATACCGGAACCCCGCAGAAAATCGGCGATCCGTTCCGCTCGCTCACTCGTTCCTCCCGCGAGCTCTCCAAAAATCAGCTCTCCCATCGGCCCGCCCTGGGCGACCACGCCCGGTGCTTCGATTTTCCCCCCAACGTAGGTCATCCCCCCCAGAACCTGCCCCTCCCCCAAAATCCCCTCGAGCCGCTCGACGATATCGATCCCGTTCTGCACCGGAATCACCGTCGTCTCCGGGCCGACCAGCGGTGCACTCAACCGGGCCCCGGCCTCCAGGTCGTACCCCTTGACGCAGAACAGCACCAGATCCACCGCCCCCACTTCTATCGGATCGTCGGTCGCCCGCACCGGCACAGTGAACTCTCCGTAAAGTTCCGAACGGACAGTCAGCCCGCGCTCCCGCATCGCCGCCAGATGTGCCCCCCGGGCGATCAGGGTCACATCCGCTCCGCCGCGGGCCAGTAGACCTCCGAAGTACCCGCCCATTCCTCCAACTCCGACGACCGCCACGCGCATCGTCTCACCCCCTGCCGATATAGGACTGCTCGGTCGGCAACACGATCGCCTCCAGAAAGTTGACGTGCGGCGGCAGCGCAGCCATGTGCACCGCCACCTCGGCGATCTCCTCGATGCTCATCATCGGCTCGTCGCCCTGTACCACCATGCCGCTATTCCCCTCCTCGGTCGCCTCCTGCATCCGCCGCTCCACCCGCACATTTCCGGGATGCAGACAGCTGACCACGATCCCGTGCTCGCGGCCCTCGATAGCCGTCGCCTGGGTCAACCCCCAGATCCCGTGCTTGGCCGAAGTGTAGGGAGCCGAATGCATCCGCGCCCGCTGCGCCGAAATGCTGCCCACGTTGATGATCCGCCCCCCTCCCTGCGGCTTCATGATGCGAAAGGCGGCGCGCGTGCCCAGAAAGGCCGCAGTCAGGCAGACGCCAATCACTTTATTCCACGACTCGACATCCAGGCTCTCGATCGGCCCGCCGTCGAACGCCCCGGCGTTGTTGACCAGGATATCCAGCCGACCGAAGCGCTCCATCGCCCGTTCGAAGAGCGCGTCCACCTGTTCTTCCTCCGTCACATCGGTCGGCACCGACAACACTTCCACCCCGAGCGCACCGATCTCGGCGGCCGCCTCTTCCAGCTTTCCCGCATCTCTCGCCGCGATCACCAGATTCGCACCTTCCGCAGCCAGGCCGCGCGCGATTCCCTTGCCGATCCCCCTGTTCGCCCCGGTTACCAGGGCTACTTTGCCATCCAGCTTGTCCATATCATTCTCCTTGGTTTATCTGTAACAGTCTGAATCCACCCTCTTCCATATCTACCCGCACTCGCCCATTCACCACTTCCAGCGCATCGCCGGTCGCTGCATCTCGGACCCTTTCTCCGCCTACCCCAAGCTCAACTGTTCTACTTCCTACCGTGCGCCGATTGACCACCAGCAGATGCGTCGCCTCGATTCCATCCCCGAACAGTCCGAATTCCAGATCGTCGTCTCCCCGCAACAGCAGCGGATTGACCATCAACCGTCGATTGGAAAAACCTCCGTGAAAGTGCAGTTCCTCCAGCATCGGCGCGATTCGCCGCAACTCGGCATTGATCCGCCGCACCTCTTCGTATCCCTCCGCAGGCGTTCCATCCCGCTCCACCAGCCCTTCGTAATGCCGCCGCTCGACCACATTCCCCTCCCCGTCCCGCACCTCTTCCAAACCCGAACTATAAAGAAAATAGACGATCCCGGCCGCTCCTCGCGACAGCGCCAGACCGACCTGGACGCGCATCTCGGCCGCCGTCGGTTTGCGGTAGAACGCCACTCCGTCGCGCGTTTCCCCCTGCGCCTGCACAATGGCGTGCCAGCGCCCGTGCCGTCCCTGTAGCTTGCGCGCCACCCTGTCGTACCCCTCGACCAGTTCATTCAACCGCCGTTTCAATCCCTTCCCCTCCAGAGGCACATCCCCGCGAAAGACGTAGTGCTCTTGCTGGAATATGTTCGGCGTTCCTCCCTCGACGAACAGGGCATCGAAAAACCGGTCGACCTTCTGATAGTGGTCCAATCGCCCCACGCTTATCGCCGGACGCGCCGCATCCTCATCCCGCAGCACTTCCACCAACTTTGCCAGCCCCTGGTAGTACTCCTTGCGATAATCCTCGTGCCCGATCAGATACCCCCAGAAACCGGGCGATCCGCTCCACTGCTCCCTCAGCAAACGCACTCGCTGACGAACCTCTCCTTCGAAATCGGCCGCCGGTTTGGCCCGCGCCCAGTCGTGGAGCTTGTCGTGGGGAGAAAAACCGCGGGGCTCGTAGTAGACCGGCATGCGCAACCCCACCCGATCGCAAAATTCCATGGCGATCTCCTCGGCCGTAACCGAATCCACCGCCGCCCGTTGCAGCCACTCGATCCGATTGATCCCCAGTTCCACCAGGCGCTCTTTGTCCTCCACCCCAAACCTGAACTCCTCCAACCCCGCCGGCAGCCATACCCCGACTGCCAGCTCTCCCACCGGCAGGCGACTGGGTTTGTAGTCCGGACTACCCGCTGGATTCCACAGCCCACAGCCTACCATCGCAACACATACCAGCAGGCGAACACACAACCCCCCGGCGCGCAAACCTGCCGCGATAGCTGCGTCAGCGCCAATCTGTACATGGAAATTTCCCCGGAATTTTATCGGGAAGAAAACTGAAGAGGAGATATCGGAAAATTTCACGATCGACGCCAGAAAAGGGATTTACTTCAGCTTTGGATTGTTGGCGTGGCGCTCTCGATCGCGCCGGGTCTTCTTCTCCATCGCCCGACCGAACGCCTCCTCCAGATCGACTCCGGTCTGGTTGGCCAGGCAGATCAACACGAAGAACACGTCGGCCATCTCCATCCCCAGCTCCTCCAGTCCCGCTTCCTTTCCCGGCTTGAAGCTCTGCTCTCCGTATAGCCGCGCCATCAGCCGCGCCACCTCCCCCACTTCCTCCATCAGGATGGCGGTGTTGGTCAACTCGGCATAGTACCGCACTCCGATGGTGTTGATCCACTCATCCACCTCTTGCTGGCACCCGGCAAGCGTGCGTCCACTCATATCATCCCCTTTCGCAAAAGCCCCGATCTCTGAATCCAGCTACATCACCCCATGGTCGTTTCCGCACCCGATGGTCGCGACAGCAGACCGTCTGCAGGCTACCTACTCCACGGGCACCGGATCGAGCCCATCCTTCTGTCGCTGCTCATTCACCTGGTCGATCCGCCATGGCACCGCCGATCCGTCCCTGCGAAAGCGGTTGTAGTATCCACTCCGCTCTCTCGCCACCGGCATCAGCGGCTGTTTCACTCTCAACTCATCCAGCCCGGTTTCATCCAGCACCTGGCCACTGGACAGATCGACCGCTTCGATCTCCTCGATCCGATTCGTACCCAGCCCTCTTTCCGCCGCGAATTTCAAATACGGCGTATCCTCCGGCTCCAATCCCATCAGATAGGTGGCCATCGCATCGACGTGCACCTCATTCTCGCCGATCGCCGTCCATCCCAGTCGGTGGTTGTCTCCTTCATTGAAGGCGGTCCCGTCGCGACCGATCAACCCATCCACCATCGACAGACGCGGCATACCCAGGCTGCGCAGCGCCGCAACCAGGTCGCACAGCTTGTGGTAGAACCGATCCTCGAACAGACTCAGCCCGCTCTCCGTCAGTCGCCAGAGTTCATCCCCCAGCGGCCTGTCCACCTCCTGGACGGAGCACAGATGACGCACCGGACTGGTTAGGATGCCCATCAGGTTCTTGATCGACAGCGTGGTGAAGCCCAGATTGTGACACTTGGCCAGCGGCACGTTGAAGAAGAAGGCGCAGTCGGTCACTGCCGTGGCGATCGGATAGCTCGGATAGACCACCCCACCATCCACCTTTACCTCGCGAGTCTCGACCCCGTTCATCACCACCAGCGGAACCTTCCGCTCCTCGAGCGTATTTTTATATCCGGACACCTCCCAGGTGTGCCCGCGGTCCGGATATTCCCCGGACTGCCCTTCGGCCACCACCAGTCGCTCGCGCGGGATTCCTTTGTCGACCAGACCGTCGAGCATACCGGCGAGAAAACCCGGATGCGTAATGATCCGCTTCTCCGGCGGATAGAGCACGGTCGCATTCGGCTTCAGCAAGATCTCGCCCGCCTCCGGCAGCGACAGTTCCAGCGCACTCAGCGCCCCGTGTGCCAGTTTTCGATAGGCATCAAAGGAGGCGACCGGTCCTTCGGGCGTTTCCTCTATCTCCAGATCGGGGCTAAAAACATAGACTCTATCCGAATCGATCTGCATCCCATTTCTCCAGTTCTCGTAGAAGGCCAGAAGAGCATGCAAATTCCTCGGCACCGTTCAGCGGTAAGCCCATCCTGGAATCGCAGCCCTCTTAAAATCAATTTTTTAATATAACAAAACGGCTCCCATCCGCTGCTACTCAATCAATTTTCCTGAAGCTCAAAATCAATAAATTAACTATTGGATTTTTTTGGATATATATATACTATAAATCAATCTTTTTATCTTTTACTTTTTTCCCAGAGGCAGAATTTATGTCCGAAGCGGAAATTTCCATCAAAAAAGAGAACGAATCCAGACGCGACCAGGCCATCGAATGGCACTCGAGGCTGGCGATCCTGGTCTCGGGCCTGCTGCTCTTCGAGACCCTGAGCGGCCTGGCCATCTACCTGCTTCCCTTCAGTCTGCCGGTCCAGTTCACCGTCTTCATCCACACCGCCGCCGGCCTGCTCTTCGTCCTTCCCTACATCTGGTACCAGTTGCGGCACTGGCATATTTATCGCCAGACGCCGCTGACCCACGTAAAGCTGACCGGCTATCTTGCCCTGGTCAGTGCCGTGGCCTGCTCCCTCTCGGGCCTGGTGCTCACCTACCAGGCGATCTTCTCCACCCGCATCAGCTACGCCTGGGATCTGGTCCACATCCTCACCACCTTCACCCTGATCGGCTCGACCCTGCCGCACATAATTGCCCTGATACTGCGAGACCTCAAAGCCAGACAGAACGAAGCGGTTATCCCTATTCTGGCCGCCGAACGCCGCTACAGCTGGGGCACCGTCGCCGTCGCCCTGATCGGAGGCGTCGCCGTGGCCGCCTGGACCTACCTGTATCAGCCCCCCATCTTCACCAACGCCTTCCCCGACGACTACGAGCTCCAGTACGGCGAGGATCGCCCCTTTGCCCCCAGTCTGGCCAATACCGCCAGCGGCGGCGCCTACGATCCCCGCTCCCTGGGCGGTTCCCAGTCGTGCGGAAGTTCCGGCTGTCACGAGGAAATCGTGCGCGAGTGGGAGGTGAGCGCCCACCGCTACGCCTCCATGGACGCCGCCTTCCAGGCGGTCCAGAATGTAATGGCCGAACAGAACGGCCCGGTCTCCACCCGCTACTGCGGCGGCTGTCACGATCCGATCTCCCTGTTCTCGGGGACCAAGAACATCTTTGCCGAAAACCTGACCGGCCTGATCGGCTATCAGGAGGGGATCTCCTGCATCGTCTGCCACGCCATACAGGAGACCGATGTCAAGGGGAACGCCAACTACACCCTGGTCCAGCCGCAGCGCTACGCATACGAAATGCAGGAGAGCGACGGCCCTACGGCCCTGTTCCTGCGCGACTTCCTCATCCGCGCCTATCCTAAGCAGCACGTCGAGAGCCTCAGCCATCGGCTTTTCAAGAGCCCCGAGTTCTGCGCCGCCTGCCACAAGCAGTTCATCGACGCCGAGATCAACAGCGTCGGCTGGGTCCAACTCCAGAACCAGTACGACAACTGGCGCAAGAGCCGCTGGAATCACCCGGGTGATCCGACGCGCACCGTCGAGTGCCGCGAGTGCCACATGCCGCTCATGGCCGATTCCCGCGAGCCGGGCAGCGGTGATCCGCTCGACTACAACCGCACCCCCGAAGACGGCAGCCACCGCAGCCATCGTTTCCTGGGCGCCAACCAGCTCATTCCGGTGCTCCAGGACCTGCCCGGAGCCGCCGAGCACGTAGCCCTCACCGAGCAGTGGCTGCGCGGCGAGATCGACATCCCCGAGATCGCCGACAAGTGGACCATGGGACCGGCGGTCCCCATCGAACTGGTCCTGCCGACGCAGGCCGAGCCGGGAGAAAACGTCGACATCCGCGTGGTCATCACCAACAACAAGGCGGGTCACGATTTCCCGACCGGTCCTCTGGACATCATCCAGGCCTGGGTCGACATCCAGGTCCGCGATGACCAGGGGAACCTGGTCTTCCAATCCGGCACCGTGGACGAGCGGAACTTCATCGAACCCGGCTCGTTCATCTTCAAAGCCGAGCCGGTCGATCAGTACGGCAACCTGATCGACCGCCACAACCTGTGGGAAATGGTCGGCGTCCGCTTCAAGCGCTCCCTCTTCCCCGGCTTCGCCGATGCCGCCGAATACTCCATGCTCTGCCCGACGACCACCCTTTCCGAGCGCCAACAGCTGCCTCCCGAGGAGAGCTTTGCCGTGGAAGTGCCGCAGCAGACCGGCGCCCTGCACGTCGAAGCCAAACTCCAATACCGGAAGATCGACCAGTTCCTGCTCAACTTTCTCATGGGAGAGGACTCCGGTCTGACCGCGCCGATCACCACCATATCGGAAGCCCGGGGCACCATTCCCATCGCCTCCACTGCCGCACACCCCTCGCCGACCCCCGAAATCGGGGGCTGAGAGGATGGTCGGAATCCGCAACCGCCGCCAGCGGCTCCTCCTGCGCGCCGTCGCCCTGAGCACCGTTCTGGGTATCCTCCTGATCGGCGCCGTGCTCCTCAAACCGGCACCCGAGCAGTACGTTCCCGGAGAAAAGATAGCCGGACTCACCGACGACCTGGGACGCCTCCTGCCGTCCGACTATCCGCGCATCGAGTTCGTCGACGCCTCCCTCCAGGCCGGCATCGACTTCCAGCACTTCAACGGCGTCCGCTCCGTGCAACTCCCCGAGGACATGGGCTCCGGAGCGGCCTGGGGCGACTACGACAACGATGGCAACCTCGACCTCTACGCCGTCAATATCGCCGGCCCATTGACCACATCCCCCGAGCATCTCCTCACCTCCCCTGCCCACAACGCCCTCTATCACAACCGGGGAGATGGCAGTTTCGACGAAGTGGCGAAACAGACGGGCGTCGATTTTCGCGGCATCGGTCAGGCCGCCGCCTGGGGCGACTACGACAATGACGGTAACCTCGACCTGGCGACCACCAGCTATGGCGAGAATATCCTCTACCACAACCGGGGAAACGGCACCTTCGAGAACGCCTCCGATGCAACCGGCATCTCCGGCATACGCGGCTTCTGGTCGGGTGCTTCGTGGGGCGACTACGACCGCGATGGCGACCTCGACCTCTACATCTGCGGCTACGTGCAGTATCGCCAGGATCCCGCTCACCAGATCGCTCAGACCCGCCAGTACAACATCCTCATTCCCGCCTCGCTGAATCCATCCACCTACAAACCGGAGCACAACCTCCTCTACCGCAACGCGGGGGACGGCACCTTCGTCGAGGTCGCAGCCAAAGCCGGCATCGACAATCCCACTGGCCGCAGCCTTTCCGCCGCCTGGTCCGACCTGGACGACGACGGCTGGCTCGACCTGTACGTGGCCAACGATCTGTCCGATAACGTTCTCTATCGCAACGCGGGAGACGGAACTTTCAACGACATCAGCCATCAGGCCTGGGTGGCCGACTACCGCGGCGCTATGGGATTGGCGGTGGGAGACTGGGACGAGGACGGCGACCAGGATCTGTTCGTCAGCCACTGGATCGCCCAGGAGAACGCCTTCTACAGCAGCATGCGAGCCGATTACCGGGAAGCCGAACTGGCCCCGGGCCAGACCGGCCTGCGCTTCATGGACGTGGCCGACCAGATGGGTCTGGGGCAGATCGCCCTCGACTATATCGGCTGGGGCGCCGCCTTCCTCGACTACGACGGCGACGGCCGCCAGGACCTGATGGTGGTCAACGGCAGCACCTTTCAACAAGAGGACGATCCCACCCAACTGATTCCCATGCGCCCCCTGCTCTTTTGGAATCGGGACGAAATCGAGGGGTTCTTCGAGGTGGGTCAGGTCAGCGGAAAACCGTTCGCTCGCTCCCTAGTCGGGCGCGGCCTGGCGATTGGAGATTACGACGGCGATGGCGACCCCGATGCCTTCGTCATTGCCAACGGCGGACGGGGCATCCTCCTGCGCAACGATCGCGCCAATCGCCACAGCTGGCTCAGGCTCCATCTCCGGGGAACGACCACCAACTCCCACGGGCTGGGCGCCCGGGTCCGCGCCGTGGCCAACGGACGCAGCTACCACCGCGAAATCGGCGCCTCCTCCTCCTACCTGTCGCAGCACGCCGCCGGCGAACTCCTCTTCGGCCTGGGCGACGCCACGCGCGTCGACAGTCTGGAGATCGCCTGGCTCGGAGGCCCCACCCAGATTCTCACCGATCTGCCTGTGAACCGCACCCTCCGCATCGAAGAAGGCGCCCAGTGGGCCGGAGCGGATTCCCGATGAAACACCTCACTCTCCTCTCCCTCCTCCTGCTCTTCGCCTGCGGCCGAAACGACACGGAATCACCCTCCCATCCCGCTCCGCAAACCGCCTCCATCCCCGACGAAAACAAAACGCGAATTCGCCGCTTCTGGCAGACCTACCAGGAGGCTACCAGACTCCGCGTGCAAAGCGCCTGGTCCGAGGCGGTCCCTATCTACCGCAAGGCCCTGGAACTCGACCCCCGGCACGAAGACTCCCTCTACTACCTGGGCAACGCCCTGTTCGAAACCGGGGAATTCACCGGAGCGATCGACGCCTGGCAGACCCTTCTCGAGGTCAACCCCACCAGCTCCCGCGCCCACATCCAGCTCGGGACCATCTATTCCTGCGGCGCCTCCGGTGCACCCTTCGACCTGGACCGCGCCGAACGAGAATTCACCCTGGCTCTCGGACTCAACCAGGAAGAAACCGGCCCCCTGCTCAAACTGGGCGAAATCGCCCTGCTCAAAGGAGACGACGCGCGCGCCAGAAAGCATCTATCCGCCGTCGATCGCGCCCACGCCAGGAGCATTGAAGCCCGATATTTACTGGGCTACCTTAGCTGGAAAGAAGGCGACCTGCCAGCCGCGCAGACCGCGCTGCAGCACGCCGTGGAATTCGGACGCTCCGCTCCTTCCTCCCCGAGCGCCTCCAGCGAGGGGGAGACGCGGGGAGGAAAGCCGCTTCTGGCAACCGGCGCCCGACCCAGAAGTCCGCTGGCGCCCTTCACTGCCGCCCTGCAGGAGTGGGATGGAACCCCCGTGTCTCTCGATCGCGCAGAAGAAGAATATCGGAATCTCGACGAGGCACTGCGACAAATCGTCCACTCAAAGGGATCTTCACGGGATTGAAACTCCCAGGCGATAGCGTTCGCTGATAGACCTTCCTTTATTGCATTCTCAATACTTGCTCGTCGATACTTCTGCCCTGAATTCTTCTTTGGTCAGCGGTTTACTTCTCGGCCCTACAGCTACTGGTTTTCCGACCGTTAACTCGGAAAGTTTGACCCTCCAGGTATAGTCCTTCTTCAAATCCAGATTCATCTTGATGTACGTATCGCCATCTTCATCGACGATCTTTATATCATAGGTCCCCTTAGAAAGTTCCAATGTCCCCTCTTCCCCTGGAGAAAGAACATTGCCACTCCCCAGTCTATCCATCCCCCAGGTATCCATACCCGTGGGAGAAACATAAATGAAAAAGATAGTGTAACCCTCCAACTCATTTATGATAGTAAGTGTCATTGTCCCCGATGAAGTCGGCTTATCGTCATCCCCACATGCAACTAATCCTATCATCCCCACCACGGCAATACTCGCTATTAATACAAGCTTCAGCCATCTCATGGCATACTCCTCCTTGTTCAGAGAATTTTTGAGGAACTGTATCCAGCGACTCTGAAAACTAAAGCCTCTTGAATTCACCCGAATCTCCAGGACAGTCGTCGCGAATCAGTACAGACCACTCCGAGCAGATCGGTGACAGGATCATCCTGTTGCTCCCCTTCAGCGAGACAGTGTACAAGTAGATCGGATTGTCAGAAATGGAGAGGGCGAGAGTGTCCCCATACAGTGACCAGTACAGCCCCCCATCCCCACTCTCATCTACGTACGTCCCATTCGCTCTATATGTAACGGTGAAACTCCCATCGCCGATTTCCCAGGTTCCCGCGATGTCATCACTACTTAATGGCGCAGCGGGCGAATTATCCTCTTCATCCCCGTATCCCGCCATCGCCAGTATCCCCACTGACCCGACTACGGGAAGCCACTTCATCCACTTCATGAGAATTCCTCCGTGTTCTTTTGAACTGCCATCATCCAGGAAAAAATGCGTCTCATGTCGATCTCCGTGGCGAGAGTTCATCTGCCGGTTAAATTCATCTACCAGTTAAAATTCAACCCTCAACTATCAAATCCATTGGCGTCCATTACTCGACTCAAAAGCCTCCTGCTTGTAGCCTCCTAAATCAGCCCATAGGCCTTCAATAGCGTCTGCACAAACGAAGACCCACCCCGCAGTTCCAACTGCTCCCCCGACCATTGCCGCAACAGAGCCAGTCCGGTCTGGTCGATGAAGCGGGCATCCTCCAGATCCAGCACCAGTTTCCCCCCGCCCTGGAGATGATATCCCCCTTCCTGTTCCAGAATATTCACATCCGCTCCCCCCAACGAGCCATCCACCTTCAGAACCACCTCTCTCACATTCTGGGATATGACAGTGAGCCGCAACATTTTCCTTCCTCTCTATGTTCTGTATCACAGCAAGCCGGATGCCGAAAGAAACAGCCACTCGGAATTAAGTATCCAAGTGGCTGTTTCTTATAGTTCTTATAGGATTATTTCTGTTTCGTCCTGGAATAATCCTTCCGGGCACTAACCCGTCGTATTTGACGGGTCGTCTCTACCATATTGTTCCTAAGTACAAATAAAAGAAGTTATTTATCCTTTAAAAAGGAGACCCTTCATATTTGAAGGACCCATCGCATTTGACACCTGCGGCCTCTTGATCCCCAGCTTCCTCATCCGGCCCCGCAGCGTCGACTCATTCAGCCCCAGTATCGCTGCGGCCCCGTGCTCTCCCCCGATCACCCATCCTGCCCTTTCCAGCACCCGGGATATATAATTTCTTTCCATAGTCTCCAGGGTCATCAGTTCCTCATCGGGCTCCTCCCCTGCCGTCCCTCCCGGCTCCAGAGGGATGTCCTCTACCTGGATCGCCTCCCCCCGACACACGATCACCGCCCTCTGGATGGCGTGCTCCATCTCCCGCACATTCCCCGGCCAATCGTACACCCGCAGCGCCTCCAGCGCCTCCGGCGTCAGACGGCTCACCTCCTTGTGCAGATGCGTTGCCATCCGCTCCATGAAGTAGACAGCCAGCAGCGGAATATCCTCGCGACGCTCCGACAGCAACGGCAGCTGTACCGGAAAGACCTGGAGACGGAAAAAGAGATCCTCGCGGAACTGTCCCTCTTTCACCATCTGCTGCAAATCTCGATTGGTCGCCGCGACGATGCGTACATCCGGTTTTATTGTCCCGGTTCCCCCCACTCGCTCGAAGGTATGTTCGTCCAGAAATCGCAGCAGTTTCACCTGAGCTACCATAGGCAGATCACCAATTTCATCCAGAAACAGAGTGCCCCCATCGGCCAGTTCCACCTTGCCCAGCTTGCGACTCACTGCCCCGGTGAACGCCCCTCGCTCATGGCCGAACAACTCGCTCTCCACCAGGCTCTCGGGAACAGCCCCGCAGTTGACCTGAATAAACGGACCCGTCTTGCGCGAGCTGAGGCCGTGTATGGTGCGAGCTGCCAGCCCTTTGCCGGTGCCCGTCTCTCCCTGGATGAGCACCGTGACCTCGGTCCCTGCCACTTCTACCAGCAGTTCCTGGACCTGGCGCAGGGCCTGACTCATGCCCACGAACTCGCCGACCGTCCCGGTCGCACTCAGCGCCTCGCTCAGCGCCTCGATGCGCGGGTCCACCACCACGCTCAGTACCACCCTCGCCGGTTCGGAGTAGACCAGATCCCGATCGACGGCCGTCACCTGAAACTCGTATTCTCCCGGCATCAGATCTTCGTATTCCACCTTCCGGCCGCGCGTGGTCTTCCACTCTTCCTCGTATCCGCGCAGCCGATAGCAGTAGACCATTCCACCGGGACGGGTCTTGAGACTCACCCCGTGATACCTGAACACGACCAGTTTAGCGCTTGAGGGCACCGCCAGCTTCGCCGTTCCAGCGTAGTGATGATCGGCCACCACCTCATCCACGACCATCAGCGGCGGCGACGCGGGAAGCGGCCGATAGCGCGTCACTCCACTCAGAGTCCCAAACCACATATCCCCCTCTCGACTCTCTATGATTGAGGTAATCTGATTGTGCGCCAGGCCGTCTTGCAGGGTTAGATTCTGGAAGACCCGGCCATCCCAGCGGCTCCCGCCGCCACCGTAGGTAGCGAACCAAAAACATCCATCCCGGCCCTGACAGATCGCGTGCAGCTGGTCGTACGCCAGGCCGTCCTCGGTAGAAATTCGGGAGATCTTCTCTCCATCGTACCGATTTGCCCCGCCGATGGCGCCAAACCACATCGCCCCTTCTCGATCCTCGAGAACGCACCGCACTTCGTTGCCGGTCAACCCATCCTCCTCCGTGAGAGTCGTAAAACCCTCCCCATCGTAACGACTCACACCGCCCCCCCAGGTACCGAACCACATCACTCCTCCCCGATCCTGGCAGATGGCCACCACGTCGTTGTGGAACAGACCGTCTACGGTCGTAAAGATTGTGAAATGATCTCCATCGTAACGGCTCACACCATCCCCCCAGGTGCCGAACCACATCACTCCTTCCCGATCCTGGAGAATTGAATGCACGGAATCGCCTGCCAGACCATCTGCAGTCGTAAAGGTTGTGAAATGATCCCCGTCGTAGCGGCTCACGCCACCCTCAGCTGCTCCGAACCACAATACCCCATCCCGATCCTGAAAAACGCACCGCACCTTGTCACCTGCCAGACCATCCGCGGTCGTGAAGGTCGTGAAATGATCCCCATCGTAATGGCTCACGCCGCCGCCGTCCGTTCCGAACCACAGATCCCCGTCCCGATCCTGTAGCAGGGAGAGAACGATATCGTGTCCCAGACCATCCCGGACGGAAAAAGAGATGATGCTCTCCCTGTTGTACCGACTCAGACCACCCAGCGTCCCAAACCAGAGATTCCCCTCCAGATCCTGGAAGAGCGCCCTTACGTAGTTGTTCGCCAGATTGTCCTGGGTGGAGTAGTTCCTGAACTGCTCTCCGTCGTAACGGCTCAAACCACCGCCCCAGGTGCCCAACCACAGATTTCCCTCCCGGTCCTGAAGGAAGCACCGCACTCGATCTGCTGCCAGCCCGTCGGCCGTCGTAAACGTCGTCCACTCCTCCCCGTCGCAGCGGTTTAAACCACCGGATGTCCCGAACCACAGATTTCTATCCCGATCCTGGAAACAGGAAGACACCACATCCCCTGCCAGTCCGTCGGCCGTCGTAAACGTCGTCCACTCCTCCCCGTCGTAACGGCTCACCCCCCTGGATGTCCCAAACCACACATTCCCATCTTGATCCTGGAAACCGCAACTTGCCTCATTGTAACCCAACCCGTCTACCATAGTGAACGTCTTCCATTCCTCCCCATCGTAGAGACTTACCCCCCCAAGCGTCCCGAACCACAGGCCTCCATCCCGGTCCTGGAAACCGCAAGTCGTCTCATGATGGCCCAAACCATCGGCACTCCCGAACGTCGTCCACTCCTCCCCGTCGTAGCGACTCACCCCCTCAGATGTCCCAAACCATAGATTCCCCTCTCGATCCTGGAAGCCGGAAGTGACCACATTGTGGGCCAGTCCATTTGCCGTTGTGAACGTCGTCCATTCCTCCCCGTCGTAGCGGCTCAGCCCCCCATCCCTGGTCCCGAACCAAAGATTCCCATCCCGATCCTGACAGATCGTATAGATCTCGGCACCGGCCAGTCCGTCCGTCACGTCGTAAGTGCGCCACTGGCCCCTGCCCCTGCCCGCAGCAATTTTCTTCCCCGATCCAGCCGCTACGACGCGCCCGGATCCGGCCTTCACCCTCCGACCCAATCGTTTTTCAGGAATCTCCACAGTGACCTCATTTTGCACGAAATCCGCCCGGCCCGGGTCCATAACGCCGCGCGTTGGTCCATCGGGAATGATTATAAAAAGACAAATTTGACTTTTTATAATATAACGATCTCAATCGATCGGACCAGCGAAAAACGGAAGCTATATTGAACAGTGTTTTGCACGTCATCCTCTCGATTCCTCCACATTTAGACTCTTCCAATTCCACCGCCGGACCACACCCAGAAAACGCTGCGGGTAAATCCGCCGTTTTTTCGTATATTCTCAGCGGCTCTCAATCTGTCCGTTGACACCCATTACAGGAGATTCAGATATCGTGGCAAACGAAAAAGATCAGACGCTGACCTCTCAGGTCTTCAATCTGGCCGACATGGTCGACTATCAGGATGGAAGCGTGGTGAGCAGGACGGTAATCGACAAGGATACGGGCACCGTAACCCTGTTCGCCTTCGCTCAGGGAGAAGGCTTGAGCGAGCACACCGCCCCGTTCGACGCCCTCGTCTGCCTGCTGGAAGGGAAAGCCGAAATCACCATCTCCGGCAAACCGTTCACTCTGCAGGGTGGGGAAATGATCATCATGCCCGCCAATGAGCCGCACGCTCTGAAAGCGGTAGAGAAATACAAAATGGCTCTGGTCATGATAAGGTCGTGACCCGACCGCGCAGAGGGGGACGAGAGATCTCCCGCTGCTCACATCGAAGTCCAAGCCCCCCATTCCTCTCCAGCGTCCGGAGCTGGAGGGGAATCTCCTTTTGTATGAATAAAATACCCAGAGGAGTCCCAGCATGACCGATCAGCCCGCTCCAACCGAAATTTTCTACGAAGAGCCCTTCCGCATCTTCTTCCCCCTGGGCATCCTCTGCGGGCTGGCCGGCATCTCTCTCTGGTTTGGCCCGTACCTGGGATTGGGACTGCCCCACTCGGGGCTCTACCACGGTCTGCTCCAGATCCAGGGGTTCATCATGGCCTTTGCCGTCGGCTTCCTGATGACCTCTCTGCCCCGCTTCATGGAGGCGCCGCGCTCCCGATGGTGGGAGATCCTGCTCAATGCCGTCCTCCTGCTCGGAAACGTCATAGCTCTCTACCTGGGCGCCTGGCGGCTGGCGGAATACCTCTTCCTCGCCCTGGTCATCCATATGCTGCTCTTCGTCCTCCAGCGCTTCGTCAAACGCGAGGACAACCCGCCTCCCGCCTTTGTCCTGGCCGGCTTCGGTCTGTTGTGCGCCCTGGCCGGTGGCTGGTTCCTCTTGCATCCCCTATCCGGTTTCAGCAAGATGGGCCAGAGCATGCTGGAACAGGGCATGCTGCTCGGCTTCGTCATGGCGGTCGGCAGCCACCTGGGCCCTCGCCTGCTGCACGGCAACAGGCACTATCCGGATACCGAAGGACCGGAGTTCCGCAAGAAGCTCTGGATCTTCCTGGGCACCGGCCTTCTCCTGTTTCTCAGCTTCCCGCTCGAAGCCGGCTTCTCCCTTCTGTGGGGCCGGTTGCTGCGCGGCCTGGTCGTCACCGCGTATCTGCTCACCGTCGTTCGCATCCACCGCCCTCCCTCTCGCCCGCTCCTACACCTCTATCTGCTCTGGCTCTCCTTCTGGTGCGTGCCGGCCGGACAGTGGCTGGTCGCCCTCTTTCCAACCTACGAGATGACCGCACTGCACGTGACCTTCATCGGCGGCTTCGGCCTGATGACGCTGGTCATCGCCACCCGCGTGATCGTCGCGCACTGCAATTTCGATGAGATGTGGGGAGGAAACAGCTGGAAGATCGCCATCCCCGGCATCCTCTTCATCCTGGCGTTACTGGTTCGAATCGGCGCCGATCTGGTTCCACAGTACTACCTGGATCTCCTTTCTACAGGAGCCGGGATCTGGCTGGTCGGAGCGCTCGCCTGGGGCGCTATTTTCGCTCCCAAGGTGGGACCATCGAACATCTCACCCGACGATTGATCCCGATCGGGAAGGCCGATTCCTATGAAACGCGCTACTCGACGAACCTGCTATCTGGCACTCGGTATTTTTGTCACCTCTCTGCAGGGCCTATCTCCATTAGCCGCTGAAGAGCCGACGTTGGCCCGACTCTCCTTCTGGGTTCCGCCGGAGCGGATGGCCGAGCTTGAGGCGATGTACGAAAAGCAGGTCGTCCCCGTCCTGAAACGGCATGAATTCACCGAATCTTCCCACCCAAGACGCCCTACCGCAGATAGCGTATTCAGCCGACTATTCGAATTCCGCCACCCCGTCGAGGTTTCTCCCAAATTGGAAGAACTGTGGGAAGATCCCGCCTGGCGGGAACTGCGCCGGAATCTGGGCACTGCCTTTGCTACAGGTGATCCAGACGGGTTGATCGCATTCGAATCCCACCTCTATCAGACCCCGTCCGGTCCAGGATCGACCCTGGAAGCCGGACGGGGCTTCCGCCAGGATCTGTGGCACACCCTGGGTTTCAAGGATGGCGTGCACTTCGGAGTTCATGCTATTCTGCAGGACCGGGTCGGCCACCTGTGGCTCGGTTCCGCGTGGAATGGGATCAGTCGCTATGATGGCACTCACTTTACCACCTTCACCGAGGCCGATGGCCTGGTGAGTAATCGCGTGGAAAGCATCCTGGAAGATGGAAACGGCAATCTGTGGGTGGGCACGGGATGGGGCTTGAGCCGCTACGATGGCCGACAGATGGAGAATTTTTCCAGAGCCGATGGCCTGGGAGGCAATCTTATTTCGTGCCTGTTCGAGGATGGGAATGGCCACCTGTGGGCGGGCACGGACGGCGGGGCGAGTCGCTACGATGGAACGGAGTGGATCACCTACACCCGTGCCAACGGCCTGGCCGGCGATCAGGTCAACGCGATCCTGGAAGACCGGCAGAGGCAGCTGTGGTTTGCCACCGGGGGCGGAGTGAGTCGCTACAATGGTGCAGAGTGGATCACCTACACCTATGCCGACGGCCTGGGAAATGACACGGTTCTGTCCCTGGTCGAAGATGATCAGGGTATTCTGTGGGCGGGCACCGAGAAGGGCGCCAGCTACTTTGCCTCCGATCGCTTCATACCGGTCGAAGAACTTGGGGGCGAAGAAATATCGGCTATCGCCGCGGATGATCAGGGGCAGCTGTGGTTCGGCACCGGCGTAAATGGGGTCCACCGCTTCGACGGGAACGAGTGGACTGAATTCACCGTCACCGATGGCCTGGCCGGCGATCAGGTGTACACCATAGTGGTAGATCGACAGGGGCAGCTGTGGTTCGGCACCATAACCGGACTGAGCCGCTACGACCAGGGGACTATGGCCCACTTCACTACGGCCGATGGCCTGGCGAACAACGGCGTTCTCTCCATCCTGGAAGATCGACATGGAAACCTGTGGTTCGGCACCCTTGACGGGGTCAGTCGATACGATGGCACGACCTTCACATCCCTGGAGCCGCTGGCAGGATGGGCGGTGTGGGCGATGGTGGAAGACCGGGACGGGAATCTGTGGTTCGGGGACGGGAGAGGAAAAGGGAGGATGGGGGCGATGCGCTATGACGGGACCCGTTTCACCCGTTTCACTCGCGAAGACGGCCTGGCCGATGACAATGTTCGGAGCATATTCGAAGACCGGCAGGGACGGCTGTGGTTTAGCTCCCGGAATGAGAGTGGCCTCAGCCGCTTCGACGGGGAGAACTGGGTCTACTTTACCAAAACCGACGGTCTGGGGGGGAATGAGGTGGAGAATATGCTGGAGGACCGGCACGGAAACCTGTGGTTTGCCACCTTTTCAGAGGGGGTCAGCCGCTTCGACGGAGAGAGTTGGGTCCGCTTTTCCGAGCCCGACGGCCTGCCGAGCCAATATGTAAAAGGCATCCTGGAGGACCGCCAGGGACAGCTGTGGTTCAGCACCTTCGGGGGTGGGATCAGCCGCTACGATGGGCAGACTTTCACCAATTTTACCATGGAAGATGGCCTGGCTTATGATCTTGTGTACCCCATGCTGGAAGATCGCCGGGGACAGCTGTGGTTCGGCACCTACGGAGGAGGAATCAGCCGCTACGATGGCCGTCTCTTCCAGTCCCTGTCTCGCCAGGACGGCCTGATCTTCGACGCTGTCCACGCCCTTCTGGAAGACCGCAACGGAGATATCTGGATCGGCACCGAAGGGGGCATTACCTGCTATCGGTCATCGCAGACCCTTCCCCAGGTTCGGCTCCAGGCCGTCATCGCCGATCGACGTTATGAGCCGGACGGAGACATCCAGATTCCGGCATCCCAGAAGCTGGTGGTTTTCGAATTTCAGGGAAGCAGCCTGACGACGAGCTCGGAGCGCATGGCCTATATGTACAGGCTGAAGGGGCGCGATCCGGAATGGATGCCGGTCTATGCCGGCCGGGTGGCATACGAAGACCTTCCCGTGGGGGAATACACCTTCCAGGTCAAGGCCGTGGACCGGGACCTCAACTACTCGGAACCCGCCCGGGTGTGGATCGCGATCCGTCCTCCCCATGCGCAGTGGGCTCTCGCGACCGGCCTGGGACTCGCGCTGATCGGTCTGGTAGCGGCATCGGGATACGCGCTGAAAAAACGCCGGGAACAGCGGCGCGCCGAACAGGCGCTGATGCGGGAACTGGAAGAGGAACTGCAGACCGCCCGCAAACTGCAGATGAGCCTGATGCCCGAATCGACCCCGGATATCCCCGGCCTGGATGTCGCCGGACGCTGTTTCCCGGTCAACCACGTCTGCGGCGACTTCTTCCAGTATTTCGTCCGCAATGGCTCCCTGAGCATCTGCATGGCCGACGTGACCGGCCATGCCATGGAAGCGGCCGTACCGGTGATGATGTTCAGCGGCATCCTGGAGACCGAGATGCGCTTGGCGCACCCCCTCGACGAGCTGTTCGGCCATTTGAACCAAACCCTCCACGACAAACTGGACCGCCGCACCTATGTCTGTTTCACCATGGGAGAACTGCAGATACGCGATCCCCAAAATGACTCGGCCCCGCTCGATTCCAGCACTCGCCGGCTCCGGTTATCCAACTGCGGTTGTCCTTATCCCTATCATTACCAGGCAGCTCATCGAGAAGTCGTAGAACTGCAAATGGACGCCTACCCCCTGGGCATCCGTCCGGAGACAGAATACCAGGTCATCGAGACTCAACTGAACCCTGGAGATTGCCTAGTCTTCTGCTCCGACGGCATCATCGAAGCCGGCAATGCACAGGAAGAGATCTTCGGTTTTGAGAGGACGGAGGAGGCGATCCGCCAGGGGTGCCGGGAAGGACAGTCTGCCGAGGAGTTGATCGACCGACTGATTGGCGCGGTGAAGGCATTCACTGGAGACACGCCGCAGGGAGATGATATGACCATCGTGGTTCTGAAGGTGGACGCGTAGCATGAAAACAATAGCTAAGCGGGATAGAATGCGGGCCGTGCTCAGCGGAATTCTGCCCGACCGGGTTCCCTTTTTTCCCACCATCTACATAGATCACGCCTGCATCGCCTGTGGAGAGAAATTCGAAGATGCTCTGATCGACCCGGCCCTGGGCCAGGCGTGTATGCTGGGCGCGGCTCGCCGGTATCAGACGGACGTGGTGAGATTCTGCATGGGACCCGAGACGTCCTGGTACGAAGAGAAAAGGGTCGTCGAAAGAGACGGCAGACTGGTGCAACTCTCGCGGAAGACCGGCGAGGTCGAGGGGTATTTCGACGTCCAGGGAGGCGGAGCGCTTAGCCCGTTTGCGCGACCCGATCCCCCGCGCACCGTCGATGATGTCCGCCGCATCGAAGTGCCGAGTGCCCGGGAGTATCTGCAGCGGGGCTGCCTGAAGGATGTCGCCCCTCTCGTCGAGGCCGCCCATGAGGATGGTTTCTTCGTGGTCGGCCTGTGCTCTGGACAGACCCTCAACTCCATGGTCGAAAGAATGGGCGGGCCGGAAGCCGCGCTCCTTCTCTTCTACGATAACCCGAAGCTCGCGTGCGCCCTCATCGACAAAGCCGTGACCATATCAATCGAAAAGGGCAAGGCTTTCATCGATGTCGGCGTCGACTGTCTGTTCATCGGGGATTCCTATACCTCGGCCAGCGTCATTTCTCCCGAAATCTACGAGCGGTTCTGCGTGCCGGCCTACGTCCAGGTCACCCGGGAATTTCACAGCCGGGGCGTGTTTTGCATCAAGCACTGCTGCGGCAGATACAATCCATTCCTGGACGCCCTGCCCACAACCGGCGTCGACGCTATGGACGGCATCGACCCGACGAGCGGCATGACCGTCGCCCACACCAAAGAGCGGATCGGCACAGAGATGACGTTGATGGGCGGAATCAGCTGCCTGACCCTGCTCAACGGCACGCCGGAGGAGGTGTACGAAGAAGCCAAACAGTGCGTCTTGGCGGGAAAACCCGGAGGCCGATACATCCTGGGCAGCGGCTGCGCCATACCCCGGTATACCCCTGCGGAAAACATGATGGCGGCACGACGGGCTGCGGTAGAACACGGAAGCTACCGGGAAAACAGTGTGGACGAGGCCGCGAACAGAACTACGATCTAACCATGCCAGAATAGCCAAACCTTGATGGATCGAAAATGCTTTCCCCATCCACCAAGATTTGGCTATTCTGATTATGGAGTCACGTCGTTCTCGTTAATCTGCCCCTTATCGAAAGGACTGGGCTGGGCTATCTCAACTCATCCAATCTATCCACAAGATGCTGGAGTTCCCACACTAGCCTTGAGAGAACTTGAAAAATGAACCGCTGATTCTGCAAACAAGCCCCTTTTCTGCACAATCAGCGGTTCATTTTTCAGATTTCGTTTTATCCCCGATAATCCGGATCGCCACCGGCTCGGCGGCGCAGTAGTGGGCGCACAGCCCATACCTGACGCAGGCATCCCCATTCATCTGTGGCTGATGCCCCACCATCCAGATCGCCCGCACCGAGGGGGGAAAGACCGCGGCGCACTCGTCGCAGAGAATCCCCTGATTAGTCAGACAACTGTCGAGTTGGAACACAGCCCTGCCTATCGGACCCGCTTTCCCATCCTCTCCAGGCGACAGGGGGACGTAAAACAGCGAAAAATTAGCGTATAGTGCCTCGTCAGGCTTAAAAATGGGGGTATGGCTTCCTTCAATTTACCCACGAAATTAGTCTTGACAGGGCACTAGTACTCTGTCAACGCTAATTTTGTGAACCAACTGCACGAAAATTCCGGGTAATCTGGCACATAGTCATCCACATTTTTAGTCATGACAGAGTACTAGGCACCAATTAAGGTCCCCAACTCTCCAACTAATTTTCTGTTTTCCTCAAAAAAGTCATCACTCCCGGTTCTCTCTTCCGCTTTCCTGAATTCCTCCAATAAGGCCGCCTTTTCCTCATCGGTAAAGACTTCTTCAATTAATGGGTAGACGTAGTGGTCTTCAATATGAATATGTCTCGAAAGAAGTGAATAAAAACTTGCGAGATTGATAATCACATTCTCTGTGGCAATTTCGGTCCCCTTCTCATATTGGTCTAACGAATCACTTATTTGAACAACATGGTCTCTTCCTCTTTCATGTTGTTGCTTCAACATCTCTATCTTGGCATCGAGATCTCCACTCTTTTTTCCAGCAAGATGCCTGAACATTATCTCTTCTTCTTTGATATGGTGAAATTTATCTGCAAAGGTGCGAATGAATTTTATCGATTGTTCAAAAAACTGCCTGGAAGGTCTAATATCTTCTTTCAACTTTTTAACAGATTCCCATTGAATGGCGAGAAACATGCGAATAAGGTCGTGTTCTTTAACCAATAACTCGGTGACTTTCATCTAAAACCTCCTCGAAAAAAGTGAACAACCAGAGACAGATCCCTGGCGAAAATTGTGACCAATATATCCATTGTCAGATGTAAGCGCAAAGTTTTATTGTCGAGTACCTGCTCCAGGCAGACGATGTGGTTCTCGATGAAGGGATGGTGTTCCAAACGGGCACTATCCTCCACATCGAAATTATCCGGGCCAACTACGTCGGCCATTTCCAGATACAGATCGCGCTGTGGCCGACACAGGTGAAATAACCTGGAATCCACGACACTGAGCCACTTTTTCGGAAAATTTATCCATTTTATCAAAATCATTGAGATTTTTATCTACAAAGAGGGGAGTTTTTAGATCAATCTCTGCGTGAATTTTTAAAATTGCTAGTTTTTTTAATTGACAGCAGTATAAATAGATCTTAAGATCTATTTGACAATGATAAAAAGATCTTAAAGTCTTAAGATGGTTCTTTTCCTGGATTGTCATGTTTCTATCCAGAAAAACCACATACGGCCTCCGGGCCCTCTACCTTCTGGCTGAATGCGAGTCCCCTCCCCTTCTGGCAAGAGAGATCGCTGGATCCCTGGATCTTCCCAAACCTTTTCTCTCCAAGATCCTGCAGGATCTCACTAAAGGAGGAGTGCTCATCTCCAGCAGGGGCAGGCGCGGGGGATTCAGACTGGCAAAGCCGCCGAGCCGGATCAGGTTAATGAAGGTCATCGAATTGCTCGAGGGCAAGAAACTCAGAAGCCAGTGCGTGCTGGGTTCGGCCGAATGTTCGGAGAAAAATATCTGCCTGATCCGCAGCCAGTGCGGTCCCATCCGCAAGGAGGTGGAGCGGATATTCAGCGAGATGGACCTCAGACAACTGCTCGAGGAAGCCGTGGATTCTTCCGCGCAACCGCTGCCGGGATTGTTTGCGGAGTCGACATGGGCAGACGAAGGTTGATGGGAGACCATTCTCTATAGATTGTACATAATCGAGTGAGGGGGCTGTGGAAAACGACCAAGGATCTCTGGGCGTCTGCGCAATCCCGCGCGCTCCGGCATATTTGCCTACTTACTTTCCACCAATTCAGGAATATCGAGGAATCACATGGCGTCTGCTAACCACTCCACGCGATGCGCCCGGCCCCTGATCGGCCTGCTGGCTGTCACACTCCTCCTCGTATCTTCACATGCTGCGGTGGCGCAGGTTCCGGCGACCTATTTCAAACAGAACTGTCTGAGCTGTCACACCATCGGTGGCGGGCGGCTCCTGGGGCCGGATCTGAAAAACCTCCACGAGCGGCAGAACCGGGAATGGCTTGTCGACTGGCTGCTGGATCCGGAAGGTGTGCTCAAAAGCGGCGATCCATATGCGGTAAAGATGCAGAAAGAAGCGCGTGGCGCGGTGATGACCCGCAGCCCGGGCATGACGCGGGATCTGGCCCATGCGCTGTTGGACCTCATCGAGGCAGAATCGCGGCTCGAAAAATCGCAGTTCGGGGGGATGCAAATGAGCGATCGGGCGCTGACGCCGGAGGATATCGAGGACGGACGGGCCCTGTTTACCGGCGCCTCCCCGTTCAAAAACGGCGGACCCTCCTGCATCGGCTGCCATCACGTCAACAGTCTCGGGGCGCTGGGGGGCGGACGGCTCGGCCTGAACCTCACCCGCGCCTATGCCACGCTGGGAGGCCGTAAAGGGCTCGCAGCATGGCTGGCCACTCCCCCGAGCCTCACTATGAGCCCGATCTTCACCGAGCATCCGATCGATGAAGAAGAAATCCTGCCACTCATCGCCTTCCTCAAGAGCGAAACGGAAAAGGATCTGCAGGAGAGTTCTGCTCCGCTGATAAATTTCGTGCTCGTGGGGGTGGCCGGAGCGTTCGTGCTGCTGATCGTCTTCGACCGCATCTGGAACGGCCGATTCCGCGCCGTCCGCCGTCCGTTGATCGACCAGGCGTATGGGCAAGGTCAATAAAAAATACCGTCACACCTCTATAAAGGATCAATTCCATGAGCGTTAAGACGTGGATTCGAGACGACGTCGTTCCCGAACAGCGAACCTGGGAACAGTTCTACCGAAATCGGTGGCAATATGACAAAGTCGTGCGCAGCACTCACGGGGTGAACTGCACCGGCGGCTGTACCTGGGATATCCATGTCAAAGACGGGATCGTCACCTGGGAAATGCAGGGGTTGGATTATCCGTCGCTGGAGCACGGATTGCCCCCTTATGAGCCGCGCGGATGTCAGCGCGGAATCTCCTACTCCTGGTATCTGTACAGTCCGCTCCGGGTGAAATACCCCTACGCCCGCGGGGCACTCCTGGATTTGTGGGAAGAGGCCAGAAAGAGCTACGACGATCCGGTGGAGGCGTGGCAGTCCATGGTCACCAATCCGGAGTCGCGCCAGCGCTGGCAGAAAGCTCGGGGGAAGGGTGGATTTCGGCGGACCGACTGGGATACGGCACTGGAGATGATGGCGGCGGCCAACGTGCATACGATCAAGGAACACGGTCCAGACCGCATTGCCGGGTTTTCGCCGATTCCCGCCATGTCGATGATCAGCTATGCCGGAGGGGCGAGAATGCTCCAGCTCATGGGGGGGGTCTCGCTTTCGTTTTACGACTGGTACTGCGATCTGCCTCCGGCCTCGCCGGAGACCTGGGGGGAGCAGACCGACGTGGCCGAATCGGCGGACTGGTACAACGCCAAGATGCTGGCGGTGATGGGGTCGAATTTGAATATGACGCGGACTCCGGACTGTCATTTTGCCGCCGAGGCCAGGCACAACGGCTCCAAGATGTATGTGTTTTCGCCCGACTTCAGCCAGGTGGCCAAATACGCCGACGAGTGGATGCCGATCAACGCGGGGCAGGACGGCGCCTGGTGGATGGCGATCAACCACGTCCTCCTGAAGGAATTCCACCACGACAAGCAAACGCCCTATTTCCTGGACTACGGAAAGAAATACACCGATGGGCCGTTTCTGGTGGAACTGGAGGAGGACGGAGACCACTACAAGGCGGGACAGCTGCTCCGGGCGAACCGGCTGAAGGGCTATGCCGATCAGGAAAACGGCGACTGGAAGTTTTTGATGTGGGACGCGCAGGAAAACGCGCCCAAGATGCCCAGAGGCAGCGTCGGAGATCGCCACGGGTCGGAAAAGGGGAAGTGGAATCTCCTGCTCAAAGACGGGAAAGACGGCAGCGATATCGATCCGACGTTGACCATGTTGGGGACCGGCGACGGCGAGGCGTTGGTGCAGTTCGACGACTTTGGGGAGGGGAAGGCCACGGTGCGGGGGGTGCCGATGAGGAAGATTCAGACCGGGGATGGGGAGGTAATGGTAACGACGGTCTACGATTTGTTGATGGCACAGTACGGGATCCCGCGGGGGCTGTCCGGTGAATACCCCGAGAATTACGACGATCCGGATAAACCGTATACGCCGGCCTGGTCGGAGAAATACACGGGGCTTTCCAGAGATAATGTCATCAAGTTTGCTCGGGAATGGGGCACCACGGCGGAACTCACCCAGGGGAAGTGTACCATTATCATTGGCGCTGGAATCAACCACTGGTACCACGCCAATCTCATGTATCGCGCCGGCATTCAGGCGCTGATGTTCTGCGGCTGCGTGGGGGTGAACGGGGGAGGATTGGCGCACTACGTGGGGCAGGAAAAGCTGGCGCCGGGTGAGTCCTGGGGGGCCATCGCCTTTGGCAAAGACTGGTACGCGCCGTCGCGACTGCAAAATGCACCGAGCTGGCACTATGTGAACTCGGACCAGTGGCGGTACGAAAAATCATTTACCGACTACCACACCGTGCCGCCGGACCAGCCACCGGGATCGGTGGCCACCGGGCATACCATGGACACACAGGTGCGGGCGGTCCGCAATGGATGGCTGCCGTTCTATCCGCAGTTCAACAAAAATTCCATCGATCTGGTAAATGAAGCGGCGGCGGAGACCGGATCCGGCGAAGAGGAGGATGTGGTCGGATACGTGGTCGATAAGCTAAAGAAAAAAGAGCTGAAATTTTCGGTGGAGGATCCGGACGCGGAGGAAAACTGGCCCAGGGTCTGGTATATCTGGCGCGGCAATGCACTCATGTCCAGTTCCAAGGGGCATGAATACTTCCTCAAACACTATCTGGGAACCCATACCAATACGATCGCAGACGAAAATTTTGCCAAGGATTCGGTGGACGAAGTAATCTGGCACGACAAGGTGCCCCAGGGCAAGATGGATCTGGTGGTGGATCTGAATTTCCGCATGGATACCTCGGCGCTGTATTCCGATATCGTGCTGCCTGCGGCCACCTGGTACGAAAAAGCAGATCTGAATTCCACCGACATGCACAGCTTCATCCATCCGCTGTCCCAGGCGGTGCCCCCCTGCTGGGAGTCGAAAAGCGACTGGGAGATTTTCAAGCAGATCGCCAAGAAGTTTTCGGAGCTGTCCGAAAAGCACTTCCCCGAGCCGGTGGCGGATCTGGTTACTGCGCCGCTTGCCCACGACACCCCCGCCGAGATCGCCCAGCCGGCCATCAAGGACTGGATCAACGGGGAGGTCGAGGCGATACCCGGCAAGACGATGCCGGGTATGAAGGTGGTACAGCGGGATTACAAAAATCTCTACAAGCAGTACATCTCGCTTGGACCGCTGGTCCGCGAGAACGGCATTGGCGCCCACGGTACCCGCTACGATGTGGACGATTTTTATGATGAGATGCTGGAGACCAGTCCGACGCAGACCTGGGATGGGCGGACCTATCCTTCGATTGGGGAGGACGTAGATGTGTGCAATGCGATTTTGCGTCTGGCGTCGGTAACCAATGGGGAACTGGCCTATCGGTCCTACAAAAATATGGAGGAAAAGGTCGGACTGCCGTTGGCGGATCTGGCGGAAAAGACGCGCGATGTCAGGACGACCTATAAGGATTTACAGGCGCAGCCGCGGCGGTTTATCAATAGCCCGATGTGGTCTGGCCTGGTGTCCGATGGAAGGGCTTATGCGGCGTTCACCTACAACGTCGAAAAGTCGGTCCCCTGGCGGACGCTGACCGGCCGGCAGCATTTCTATCTGGATCATCCGGGTTATATCCAGCTCGGGGAGCACGTGCCGACGTATAAACCGAAGCCGACGCCCGCGCAATTCGCCGATCTGCACTTCACCGATGAAGAGGCGAAGTCGATGATGCTGAACTATCTGACACCGCACGGGAAGTGGCATATCCACTCGACCTACGGGGATAATCATCGGATGTCGACCCTGTCGCGTGGGGTCGAACCGTTTTGGATGAACGAGCAGGATGCCGAAGTGATCGGGGTGGAGGACAACGACTGGGTGGAGGTGTACAACGACCACGGCGTGGTGGTGACGCGCGCCTGCGTGAGTGCCCGCATTCCGCGCGGGGTGTGCATCCAGTATCACTCGCCCGAACGGACCTATTCGGTGCCCAAGTCCCCGCTGCGCGGGAACCGCCGGGCGGGTGGTCACAACAGTCTCACCCGGACCCGTCTCAAACCGAATTTCATGATCGGGGGGTACGGACAGTTCACCTACCATTTCAATTACTGGGGGCCGATCGGGTGCAATCGCGACACCCATATCCTGGTGCGCAAACTGCCCGAGTTGAACTGGTGAAGCGGCCGGAGCGACGCAGTCCACGCTAAAAAAGAAAAAACACAACAGAGGGTTTTTAATAGGACGGGGTATCACCGCCGGTCCTTAGCCAGAAGGAAGCCGTTATGGATGTCAGATCCCAAGTGTCAATGATGTTCCATCTCGATAAATGTATCGGGTGCCACACCTGCAGCATCGCCTGCAAAAATATCTGGACCGACCGCAAGGGCACCGAATACATGTGGTGGAACAACGTGGAAACCAAACCCGGTGGGGGGTATCCGACGCAGTGGGAGGACCAGAAGAAGTACCAGGGCGGATGGACCAATGAAAAGGACAAACTAAAGCTGAAGTCCACGGGCAAGGGCAAGGTTGTGGCCAATATCTTCCACAATCCGCATCAGCCTACCATGGACGACTATTACGAACCCTGGACCTATAAGTACGAGGATTTGTTCAACGCTCCGGAAGGGACCGATCAGCCCACCGCCATGCCGGTTTCCATGGTCACGGGGGAATATATCGATATCGAATCCGGTCCCAACTGGGACGACGACCTGGGCGGTTCGAAGATCTATGCGCGGAACGATCCCAATATGGAGAACCTGACTCCCGAGCAGCGGGAGCAGCTGTTCGCCATCGAACGACTGGTCTTCTTCTATTTTCCCCGCATCTGCAATCACTGCTTGAATCCGGCGTGCGTTGCCTCCTGTCCTTCGGGCGCGCTCCACAAGCGGGGCGAGGACGGCATTGTGCTGCTCGACCAGAATCGCTGTCGCGGCTGGCGGTCGTGCATCGCGGCCTGTCCGTACAAAAAGACGTATTACAACTGGCAGACTGGAAAATCCGAGAAGTGCATCCTCTGTTTCCCGCGGGTGGAAACCGGCCAGGCCCCGGCGTGTTTTCACTCCTGCGTCGGCCGCATTCGCTATCTGGGCGTTTTGCTCTACGATGCGGAAATGATCGACGAAGTGGCAAAAAAACCGGACGAAGAACTGGTGGATGCGCAGCGCGAGATGATCATGGATCCGCACGATCCAAAGGTGATTGCAGCGGCGCAGGCGAATGGAATCCACGACGATGTCATCAAATCGGCGCAGCAGTCGCCGGTGTACAAATTTGTGAAGGAATGGGGGCTGGCGCTGCCGCCACACATCGAGTACCGGACACTGCCCATGCTGTTTTATGTCCCCCCCATGCTGCCGGTCATGTCCAGCTTCGATGGAGAAGCGGTGAGGGCAATGTCCGAAGGGATCTTTCCGGAGTTCGATCAGGCCCGCATTCCCATGGAGTTTTTGGGCAGCCTCATGGCGGCGGGCAATACCAACAAGGTGCGCTACGCGTTGAAGAAGGAAATGGCGATTCGCCACTATCGGCGCGCGCTTACGGTGGGCGATGTGGATCTGGAGGGGGCGAAAAAACTGCTGCTGGAAGCGGATTGCTCCGTCGAGGCTGCGGATGAGATCTATCGGCTCACCTCGCTGTGCACGTTTGAGGATCGGTTCGTGATTCCACCGGCTCATCGGGAAGAGGCGATCGAGATGACGCGGGATCCGCTGGAGTACAAACAGTCTGTGGGATTCGGCTTCCGCGAAGAGCCGACACGCGGTTCCTGACATCGAGTCGGAGCGGTAAATGCGAATTGCGGTGTTTTTGAAAACGGGGAATCATGTCTGTTGACGACAAAATCTACGAACACCTAGCATCGATACTCTCATATCCGGAGGAGCAGATACGAGAAGGCGTTGAAAAGGTGCACGAGCTGGCGCCCGTGGAGGTGCCGACGCTGAAGCTCCTGAGCGACTACCTGGAAGGTGCCAGCACCAAGAGCGTCGAGGAGTTGTTCACTCGCACCTTCGATCTGAATCCATCCTGCTGTCTGGAAGTGGGTTGGCATCTCTACGGGGAGGATTATCCGAGCGGAGCTTTCCTGGTCAACATGCGTCAGACGCTGGCCGAAGAAAACTTGCCCGAGTCGCCCGAACTGCCGGATCACCTGAGCCACTGTCTGCGGTTGCTGCCGAAACTGGAAGCGGAGGATGCAGAGGCGTTTGCACGGAAATATATCCTCCCCGCCGTCGGCAAGATTCTGCCCGCCATGGAAGACGAAAATCCGTACACGTGCGTGCTGGAGATGCTGCAGAGTTTGCTGGAAGGTCAGTACGGCCCCGGAGATCCGGGGGATGGGATAGGAAACGCCAAACTCGTAGAACTGCCGATACTCGACAATGTGCTGCACTACAACAATACGGAAGATCTGCAGGAGTCGGGGAAAAAGAGAAGATAGGAACAGGTCCGGCTTATGAAATTAATCACCTCACAACCATTGGGGGATCGCTATGACTGACAGCTCCCTTTTCGCTTATCTGAATGTCTTCTGGTTCGCGGTGCTCCCCTATATGGCCCTGCTGGTCTTCTTTTTGATCACCATTCAGCGCTATACCCGTCGGGAGTTCTCCTATTCCAGTCTGTCGTCACAGTTTCTGGAGAACCGGCTGCACTTTTGGGGCCTTGTGCCTTTCCACTATGGGATTCTCATCATCCTGCTCGGGCACGTGGTGGGTTTTCTGATTCCGAAACAGCTGCTGCTGTGGAACAGCAGTCCGGCGCGGCTGTACGTGCTGGAGATTTCCGCCTTCATCGGCGGGATTTTTGCGCTGGTAGGCCTGATAAATATCATCATCCGCCGGTTCACCAGTGCCAGGACTCGCATGGTGACGACGACGGCCGACTGGATCGTTCTGACATTTCTGACCTTCCAGATCATCACCGGCCTGTATACGGCCATATTCCACAGCTGGGGCAGCTACTGGTTTGCCACATCCCTGTCGCCCTATCTGTGGTCTATCGTGCAACTGAGTCCGGAGATCTCGTATGTGGTTCCTCTGCCGATCATGGTGAAGCTGCACGTCATCAGCGCGTTTGCCATCATCTTCCTGTTCCCATTCACCCGTCTGGTCCACGTCCTGGTCGTTCCCAATCCGTATCTGTGGAGAAAGCCCCAGATGGTTCGATGGCATTGGGATCGGAAAAAAATCCGCACCACCACCTTTCAGGCTCCCAAACGCTAGGGACGATGGACTATGAGTGAGATGAGAGAACAGCAAGAGTCTCTTTCTGTAGACATCGCCAATAAGGCCACGAGCATCGACCTGTTCAGCTTGAAGACGCGTCAGATGCGCGCGTTTCACATGTCCTGGTTTTCTTTTTATCTCTGCTTCTTTGCGTGGTTTGGCATTGCGCCTTTGATGGCGATTGTGCGTGAAGAACTCAGTCTTACCAAGGTCCAGGTCGGTAACACGATTATCGCTTCGGTCGCGGTCACCATTCTGGCTCGATTCGCGATCGGTTTTTTGTGCGACCGAATCGGCCCCAGGCGCTGCTATACGTGGCTGCTGGTGCTGGGGGCACTTCCCGTGATGGGAATTGGTTTTGCTCAGAGCTACGAGACTTTTCTGCTGTTCCGGCTCGCCATTGGAGCGATCGGTGCCTCCTTTGTGATCACTCAGTATCACACCTCCGTGATGTTTGCTCCCAACTGTGTGGGCACGGCGAACGCCACTTCGGCCGGATGGGGAAATCTGGGAGGCGGCATTACCCAGATGGTCATGCCGCTCATTTTTGTGGTCTTTATCGGACTCGGTTTTAGCGATTTCTGGAGCTGGCGTCTGTCGATGGTGGTTGCCGGTGGTGTCTGCATGTTGACCGGGGTCGCCTATTACTTCTTTACGACGGATCTGCCCGATGGAAACTTTAAAGAGCTGAGGGCGCAGGGCAAATACAGAACGCAGGAAAAAGTCAAAGGCACTTTTCTCGAGGCGGCAAAGGACCGACGCGTGTGGGCACTGTTTTTGATCTACGGCGCCTGCTTTGGAATCGAACTGACGATCAACAATATCGCGGCGCTCTATTTCAAAGATTATTTCGATTTAGGGCTGAAAACAGCCGGATTGGTCGCCGGTCTTTTTGGTTTGATGAATATCTTT